>JAABUT010000129.1_pt1 | contig 139229 bp, 154 predicted proteins | sample 5559281 | NCBI WGS metagenome assembly JAABUT01 (sample SAMN10711880, study PRJNA513359) | rock metagenome | isolation source: Antarctica rocks | place: Antarctica: Victoria Land, Ricker Hills nord | collected 2016-01-04 | reverse complement strand
AGCTTCTGAATTCAGCGCATCTGTCGTCGACTCAGCTTCTTGTCTTTCATCAATGAGATGAGCGCTTGATGATCGATGAACATCTTGATAGAAATGTCAGTCAACTTCAGTTCGAGTCGTCAATGCTATTACGAAGCGTGTCGGCATTGAATAGGGCCTAGCCAATAGGCCCTAGGGATTTCGGTATGTGGACAAGGAACAACGATGTTCCGGATCGGAATATGCTGAAACATTCCATCTATTCGAGCCCTAGCAAACCGGCTACTTCGCCCCTTTGTTCGCCCTACTATAGATACAGCTCGGAACTGTCTTCTTCCTTCTGTATTCTTAGTTTCCTAGTTATAGCTACCTCTATTGATCAAACATTCTATCCAGCTACGCACTACCTCGCTGCAGTGTGGTTAGATTCTAGGCACGGTCCCAACAAATGCTCAAATGCTTGAATGATGATCAGCAGTTTCTTATCGTATATTTCGTAGTTGCACTCAGCAGAAGACATGTTCTTGCTATAGAAAGCAATCGAATGTAGTACTTCTTCGTCATCATATTGAGAGAGAACTTCGTCGTTTACGTAGTCGAATGAGTCAGTTTCCAGAATAGTCTCACGAGCCTGATCAAAGTGACAAAGTATAGAAGTCTCAGTCATACGTCTCTTCATGTGATTGAATGCAGTCTGACAAGCCTCATTTCATTCAAATATGATCTTCTTTTGAGTGAGTCAAATCATTGAACGAACAATCTTCGAAAAGTTCTTGATGAAGCGTCGATAGAAATTGCAGAAGTCAATGAAGAACTGCATCTGAGTGAGATTATTGAGTGTAGATCAATCAACTACTGCTTGTACCTTTCGTGAATTCATCTTAAGTTCCTCGATTGACATCAAAAGTTTCAAAAAGATGATTTTCTGAACATGAAACTTGCATTTATCGATGTCTATCTGTAGATCAGCTTCTCGTAGTCTATTCAAGATCAATCGTACATGTCGCTTGTGTTTCTTCAAGATCTTGCTGTAGATGATAATGTCATCTAGATAGATCTGACAAAACTGATGAAGATATTTGAACAGCACGTCGTTCATATAGTGTTGATAGAACGTCGATTCGTTGATTAATTCAAAGAGCATTACATGATATTTGTATGAGTCGAAGAAGATGATAAAGATAGTCAGATCTTCGCTATCTGAGTGCATTCGCAGTTTATTGAACGCGACAATGATGTTCAATCGAATCAGATATTTGCTTTCTTGTATACGAGCGAGAGTCTCGTCTATCAAGAGCAAAAAATAGCGATCTCGTTTGATCAAAGCATTGAGCTTTCTGTAGTTGACGCAGAAATGCAGACTTTCGTCTTTCTTTTCAGCGAACAAGATGAGCGAGACGTATGATGCGAAGCTGAAGAAAATGAACCCTTTGTTCAGATGTTCGATCAGATACTTCTTTACCTTCTGAAGCTTGTGATCGAACATCTGATATAGTCTGCTTCGCAAAGACGTTTCTTCATCGATCAACTCAATTTTGTGATGGTAGAAACGATGCGAGAGTAGCTGATCGATCATTGCTCGATCGAAGACATCTAGATAGTCGTGATATTCAGAGAAAAGCTTGATCTTGACTTGCTCGAGAACTTCAGCGTGGGAAAGCTCATGCAGATTCACTCCTTCAGGCTTGTTTTCAGCTGTAGTTATGAGTCGATCGATTTTCAAGACGATAACAGCAAAGATCTTGATGTCTGAACGTTTGACTAACATTCTATATGTCGCTGCTTCTATTATTGCTATGTTCGTTGAACCTGACGTCGATTTAGAGATTTTGGCGCTAGTTAAAGCCGCGTCGCGCGATTTTAGCTGTTCAGTTGAACTCTTCTTTTGACTGAAAGAGAGTGATTCCTGACTGAATTGAGATGTAACGAAAGTGAAAGATCTCTTTAGTATACGAGTAGAAGTTAAGCTCTTCTGTTTCGTGATTGTTCTATGGCTTGAGAGTAGAACAATCGATTTCTGACTAGAAATGAAATTCGAAAATCGAAGAGAATCGATCCGCATATCTATTACTAGGTCGATTTTGTTCATTCATGTTTTTTCAAGAATCATTTGATGTTGATCTAATCGAGTGATCAACATAGAAGCTGTGCCAATCGTATGATCTTGAACAGTCAGATTCGAATAGATGGCATGAGTAATGAGTTTCTTAGCATAATGATCATCAAATTCTCGAATTGACTTGTTGGGACCGTGCCTAGATCATCCAACCAAAGGGGCTCGGGGCTGGTATGTATGTATTGTTCTTTAGAGGTAGCTATAACAAGACATTAAGAATACAGAAGAGAAAGAGTGCGAGCTCTTCTATAAATAATGGCTTGAGGCTGCGCTAGGCCCGATACAGATGTGATGTAATAGGCCAGATGTGTTTGCCTAAAAGGATGATGAAAGGGGTGAATGAAGAAAGTGCTGAACAAACGGGAAGAAGTGCTGGGGATGGCCCGAAGGGGTGCGCTAGGTCCAAACTAGGCATAGCGCCATGGCTTGCCCTAATCAAATTGATTAGGGTTAGATCTGAACCCTGGCCGGTTCAGGCATGTTCGTAACATGACTTCGCTTTGATCAAAGTCAGAGACTCGATTTGCAACTGGTCACAAACAATCTGCGCGATCACTTCATCAATGAACGAATAGTCAGCAGCTTTGATGTCTATCAATGACTTCAATGAGTAACTAATTTCATTGCTAGAAAGTACACATTCAGTAATCAAAGATTCAGAAGCAAAAGAATCATCTGACATGCTCGTCGTTGAAGAAATTAACACATCTTCCATCACGTCTTTGATGAAAGTTTCTAGTTTTTTGCCTCGCTATCTTCGAAAGAAGACATTTCCTCATTCTCTTTATCCTTCGAAATGACGATTTCATGTAGGCGAGGGATGAAAGCTTGAGAAGCAGAAGTGTCGACCTTGTTCTGAGAGCAGTTCTTTGACAAGTGGCTCGAGGCCTTGCAAGTATAGCAGATGATAGACGATCTTGCTGACTCAGAGATAGAGAAGATGATAGACTTAACATAATCGATTATCGAAGTCGTTACTGACAATGAAGTAGCAGCGCGTTTATCAGGTACGACAGTGACTTTGGCGATGACAGTGCGAAGCTGGCTGCGTAGCTGATAGTTAGCTCGCTGTTTATTATTCACACCTTGAAGGAAGGTTCTTAAGCGAGTGAGCGAAGTAAAATTCTCTGAACAGACTGATAGAGCGTTCTGCAAGCGATTATTGATTTTATCTTGAAGGTCGTCCATCAGAGTGCGATCGTCGTATCCGAGATAGCTGAATAGCTTCATAAAGTCGAAGTAGAAGACATTGAAAGGCTTTTCTGCTTGTCTCAGGGCGTTGTACTCGCGACGGCACTTTCGGTTCCTATTCAGTTCACCGTATATTTCTTTCAGCTGCTCAAATAGCTCGTCGATCGAGGTGTATAAATGCGAAGCGTCATGCCGACGTCGGGCAAAGGTGTGCTCAGCAGCATCACCTCCTAGCCTAGATATCACATAGGCAATACAGGTATTCTCATTACCGAAGTGATCGACATTTGCCTGAAGCTTGTCATCTATCTTGACCCTTCAGCTGTTTCATGTCGATTCATCTTCATCAGTGAATATAGATGAGTTCGGAAACTTGAAGAACTTGTGGTGGCCGTTGCCGGATAGAGTAGACGACTCTCGTCGAGTATAGTTCTCGGTAGGAGCTCGAGGTTTCGTAGGCTGTCGAGGTCGGGGCTGATCCGCTGAACGCTGTCCCTTTTTTAGACTCAAGACTTTCTCTCGTAGTCCGGCGATAGTCTCTTCTTGAGTGTCTATTGTCACTTGATTGACCTCTAGCTCATCAAGTCTCTTGATGTGATCGACTTGAACATCGGTCCATTGCTCGTTGAGTTTCAAAGCCATGTCTCGTTGACCTCTTAGCTCGACCAGCATCTTGATGACCTCGTCTGGCTGATCGATAGCCCATTGACGGAGTTGTTGGCCCGTGTTGATGTCCCATGGGGTAGCGGCATCCTGAGGTCCCGCTGAAGCATCGGCAGGAATAAGGGAGACTCGTCTACTAGCAGTGCTCCTAAGCAGACGAGCTGTTCGTGGCCCGACTGGTTCAGAGTCGCGTGCCATTGTGAGGAAGGTAAGGGTAGGTTTGATTGTAGTAAGGTTGAGTGGTTGGTTTGGTAAATTTGGGTAAATTTGCAGGTGTGTTTTGGTGAAAGTAATCCGAAGAATCCCTTGCGAATTTTCTGAATAAACGGAGTAGGTTATTTCGTATCGTCTACACGTCGATAGCAGGGTAGTTGGTTAGCATTTATCTACTGTTAGGGGCCGGCCTAGAGCGAGTCATAGGGGTGTCGTTTAACTAATAGATAAATGCTAAGGAAGGAAAGTAACTATAGGAAAGAACTCGGTTCTTATATGTGTGTTCCTCAGCCCTGTGCTAGGCCCGATTGGGTTGGCGCCTTACACATATGATGCAGGGACTCAATGACATCACCCCTAGGTCAGGTTCCCGCTAGGCCCGATTAGGATGGAACCAGGCGAAGGCTAGGATCGTGACATACTGTCTACTACATAATGTTAAGAAAGTTCAAACTTCAGACTCTGAAAGTCTTTTATTTTAATGATCAACTATTAATTATTGATCAATAAATTATTAATGAATGATCAATCAATGATTATTGATTCAGATTAATCTAAGATTAATTCTAGATTAATCTCATATAAATGAGAATTCAAGTTAATTTGATTAATATTCTACATTCTTGATTGAAAACACATTGATTAGTGATTGATAATTGATTGATCAATGATAAGAAGTGATTGTGTATTGATGATGAAGTAGTTATAGGTTTGAAGGTTCACCCGACCATGAAATCTATGTATTAAGCTCAGGCGTTAGCTTAGTTTTTAGCTCCGGACATTTTGCATGGTCGGCCGACCTCTAGTATGGGTCAGCCGACCTACCTCCTCGAGCTAAAGTGACTTAAATGTTAATTGGTCGCCCCGCCCAGCACTCGCTAATCAACCCTATTAAGGCATTAGCTGTCTTATGAGTCATGCTCTGTCAAGATATGTCATTCAGGTCTGATTAGAGCAGTAGATATAACCAGATATCTTCGCCTTGCTACACGTCGTGATACATACCTTTGCATATCGTCAAAAAAACGCAAAAGCACTATCTCGAAATGGTCGAAGAAACTCAAGCACCCGAGTTAAAAGAGTACCATGGCGACTGCCATTGTGGGAATTTTAGGTTCTCCGTCAAGCTTGCTCCGCTCAAACAAGCGATGGCTTGCAATTGCAGCATTTGCTCTAGGGTATGTCCCGCGCCTAACATGTCCCCCGTCTTTTGTAAAGGGAAAAACAAGCTCCAAGTAATTGATCTTTTGCCCATACCAGAATGCTTACTTGTGGGCCTTCCCTATCGCGAAGAACCATTTGACGATCGAGAAAGGAGATGGCAGCCTCAAGCAGTATGAGTTTGGTAAACGGACAATGTTACACGAAGTAAATCTTGGTCCCCCATGTATGGTGATCGGCGAACACTAAAGAGCCGAAGTTTTGCCCCAACTGCGGCACTTCCATACTTGGCCGCCGATACAACGCGTCAGGAGGCATGGATATAGGTATCAACGTAAGAGCAAGAGGTTTTGCCAAGGAGGACAGATGGAACAGTAGCTGAAGAATTCCTCTTCTAGGTGCGTGCAATGAAAGATGTCGACCTTGGTAGTCTGGAAGTAAAAATGTGAGTCGATCCGAAATCTTGCTGCGTGGCCTTTTCCAGCCTTATTCCTCGGTGCCCTTTTGGGCTTTATCAATACTTGAGGCCGATCAAGCGGCTGATATGGTTTGCCCTTACCGTTACTATATGTTTTTGCTGAATTAGCATTATGCAATCCTAGGTACGACGGTGCAAAGCTGGAGCCTTCTTACCAGGCCCCAAAGGCTTCGAGCCATGTAGCAAAGGATGATGGCGAAGGAGATGTGGAGGTGTATGAGGGATGTTGCCATTGCGGCGCCGTCACCTACACACTGAAGACGAAATCACTCAATCAAGCGGAGGTGACGTTCTGCAACTGCAGCATTTGCGGCCGAGTATGCGTTCCTTTTCTTGTTGCGGAGATTGCAAGCTTACGTTTCTAGAACGGCGACCTATGGATCTACACAAATAAGGACTCGGTCGCACTCCATGGGGAAGAGAATATCAAATCTTATCTTTTCGGACCAAAAACCCAGTCCCACGATTTCTGTGGTGTCTGTGGGGTCTCGGTGTCCGAAGGCTTAACCAAGGGTAGCCTGGCGATCAACGCCCGAACGCTCAACGGCATCGACCTAGCTGATTTGAAGGTCAAGGATTTTGATGGCAAAGCCCTCTATGGATACCAATATGGCTCTTAAGTCATTGTACCCATAGCGTTGCTCTATAATGTCACCAGAATGATTGCAATTAACAAGTGGAAGACTTCAGCGTATTTGATAGGAATACACTCCGGTCAGGATTGAGGTAGCTCTGAATGTATCAAGTCCAACAAGATTGTTTAAATTAGCTTAATACTGAAGAAATGTGTGCTGGATTCGCAAAGCAAATAAAGATCATCTGATACCCAAGGGATGTATGATCTTGCTTTGCACGCGACATTGCTGGCACTATCAAAGGCGTCGCTCTTTCGAAGGGTAGCCTTCAATTTCTCCAGCAATACAGCCAATCCTTTGTATTCTCCAGCGGACGACAAGATGTTTGGTAATGCTTAAGCTCTTCATCGAGGAGATGCAGGACTCAGGTCAAAAATTACAAGTTTTTATTACCCGCTCTCTTAGCCTGAACGCGCTATGGCGAAATTTACTCTCATACCTGAAATCTACGTTCGGCACCACTCCCATCAACCAAAAGCCTCCCAAGTCGCCCATTCCTTACTCATTCACAATGTCTACCTCAGATCTCACCAAAGTGCTCTCCCAGCTCCATTCCCACCCTCCGCCATCCTCCGATAAGATCGCCTCCCTCCTCTCCAAAGCGAAACGAAATCTGCTCGAGCTCAATGCCCTTCTCCCAGCGCCTACAACACCTCCACATATCCTCCTTCTAGCTCGGGAAACCTTGGAGACAGGCGCCCTGATGTCCATCCGTCTACAACAACCTGACGCTTTCACTCGCTATTACCAACAGCTACTGCCCTTCTACGAACTCCCCGCATCATCCTTTAAATCCTCGCACCATGAGATGCAAGGTGCGAATACGAGGGGGCAGAGAAGTAAAGTTACAGCGCTGTATCTACTACTGTTGCTTACCAAGGGCGACTATGCGGGCTTTCACACCGTGCTTGAGGGTTTGGAGGTTGAGGAGGCGGGCAAGGGCGGTGGATTGGAGAAGGATGAGTTTATACAGTATCCGGTCAAGTTGGAAAGATGGTTGATGGAGGGAAGCTATGATCGGGTATGGGGAGCCACGAAGAGGGAAGGAGCGCCGAGCGAGGAGTTCGGGGTGTTTAGTGAGGTACGCGCATCTCAACCCATATATGCAACATGTTTGTCCGATCCAACCACTGACTGTAGCTTTTTTCTACCAGGTTCTCATCGGTACCATCCGCTCCGAAATCGCCTCCTGCTCCGAAAAAGCCTATCCCTCCCTCCCCATAGCAAACGCAAAGAACCTCCTATTTCTCGAAAGCGAAGGCAGCGTAGTGCAATTTGCGCAAGAGAGAGGGTGGGTGGTCAAGGATGGGAGGATATACTTCCCACTACAACAGGGCGACGATCTGAGGACGGAGAAGGAGATATTGGTGGCGAGTGGGCAGGTGATTGAGAATACGATTGGGTATGCGAGGGAGTTGGAGACTATTGTGTAGGCTGAGATGCGATGAGGGGACTGTTAGATGTAATTGCTAGCATTGAGCATGGAGTCAGATTCGGGGCGCAAGATACTAAATTCTTGTTCGGAATGGACGGCAACCTAGCGACATCGGCCTTTGCTCAACTCGATCAAATGTCACTTTTCATGTGAATACCTCCGTAGACATGATCACGAAACATTTCTGCCCCTTCCGCTTGTAGCTCTGAAGGTGAGCCGATGCTGCTTTACCCTGAGCCGGGGGTGAGCATCCCTGAGCACTGATATGACTGCGGCTGAGTCTAGACAGCAGATCTGCTGAACTTGTTTGAAAATAACACTAACAGCTCAAGCCGAGCTCAAGACTCATCAGACGTCTTTGATCTGTTTACATCATGCTCGTTGTTTCTTTGTTCAATCGATTTCATATGCATTCATTCACAACGTTCAACTGCAGTCAATTTCAATATGACATTTATCTAGTCAACACGACTTCTCCGTTTATACAGCTGTCTATCTTATCTCGTTGTCTTCTTTCATACTCATAATCAGACTAAGTACATTAATGATGCAATCAAGACTACGTGTATAAATAAGAAAACCGCGTCGACATTTTGGGAAGGCAGCCCGCAGAATTGATGTTGCTAAAACAGCCTCAAGCAACATTGTGGCCACCCACCACCCTACATGCTCACCACCCTACTCACCATCCTACCTACTCGCCCACCTACATGTTCAGATACGAACTCAGCTACCTACTCGTTCGCCTACTCACCTGCCTACTCGCTCCAAAACATGAGTAGTGCATTGACTTATATGACGAAGAGTTGAATCGATTGAGTACTAGGTCTAATGTTGACTACAGGGGAAATATTGCTATGAACGAGCTTTCAGATCAGTATTATTTTATGCCAAGACGGCCAAATCAACTATTCCCCCCCTTGCAATGCCAAGCGGTCCCTCAACATGAGGAAAGGGATAATCTACTGTCACGGAAAGGTGAAGTGTCAACGGCCTAAATTGCTATGGACGAGCATTCGTCTGATATTATGTGGAACTAGGCCTAATCGGGTAGTTGTCTTGGCGCTCTCAGCGCTCTCAGCAATAATCGTAATAGACTTAGCTCGGCTATAATTTCGGGCCGAAATAATCAAAAATGTAGGCCCTTTAAGCTGCTTTGTTTTTTCGAAATATGACGCGTAATCATCAGGCCTAAGGCTGTCAAGCTGGCAATAAAGGGTAGCGAATTCATTGCGAGTAGTCGGCCTAATATTTATCCGAGCGGGAGTTACATACGCCGTTGGCCCTAAGGGAGAATTTAAGCTTAATCGTTCGATTTAAAGGTTTGATTTTAATCAATAATCGTTATCCCCTCGTGCCCCTTAAAAACCGAGCGTAAGATCCCTCGGGTCAGCCTAATCGTTCGATTTAAAGGTTTGATTCTAATTAACGTTAATTGTTATTCTCTTGAAAAATACCCGAAGCCTTTTATCGATCTTTAAAATTCCATTTTTCAAAAAATGAAGTTTATTTATTCCGAAGTTATCCCGAAATTGCTAAAGTCGCCTGCGGGCCGCCCCACAAGACGCTCGCGCAAAAGACCAAAAATCGAACATTTTGCGAATGTACCTTAGTCGTGCTAGCAATAGCGCGTACTTCTAAAGTAGTGCTTAGCGTAAAGGATAATTTAAAGTACCTATTACAACTCTTAAAGGCTAAGGGTAAACTAGGCCTTAAACGATATCGAGGGTTTAAAATAAAGGGGCGGGTAACACTGTCGAGCCTTACAAAGTTACGATAGACTCGACAGTATCGTGCTTAAATAGAGTATCAATTACGAAGGCAAGATATACCTCGCAAAGGAACTCCTAGTATTAATGAGACTAGTCGACGAAGAACTCGTACCAAATTCTTCGAGCAGACTTTTCTATCTTCGCCTACCTCGCAATCATATGTCGAATTCGTCGACCCGAGGTCGTCGAGCTGACAATCCGCGCTCTGAGCTTCGTAAGCTTCTAGGGCTCAACTGCTTAGCGTGTCAAGACGCCGAGCTCATTAAGCATCTTATAGCGCTAAGGGCTCTTATGTGAGATGCATGTGACCCTACCGCCGTGCTCGTAACAGCGAAGCGGTGAGTAGTTCTGGGGAAGTCCCCTATAAAAGCATGCTACGACGCTACGACGCTGCACCTCATGGCGCATGCTCGATCTCACCTGGTCCACAGCTCCTGATTCATCATATACATGATCCCTATCTGCTTTGGCTCCCACATTCTCCTTTCACGTTTCTCTGATAGTTTGTGCCATATTCATCTTACCAATCTCGAGCGCAGCAATGTCTGAGCGTGGAGCGGTCATCACAGGGGCTGCCTCCGGCATGGGGTTGGCTCTGACCAAAGACCTACTAGCCAAAGGCTGGCGGGTCGTCATGGCAGACATCAATCCCGCCGGAGAAGAGCTGGCTGTATCATTAGGTGATCAGGCTCTCTTCGTCAAGACCGACATCAGCGACTTTCACAGTCAGATGCACCTCTTCCGCAAAGGTCCACGATACATTCCTCTCCCCATGACTACCCATGTTAACGTCGAGCAGCATTCGAGTGGACAACACCCACCTTCCTCTTCGCTAACGCCGGCGTCACCGGCACCGATCCCGGCTTCTTTCAGAGTCTCAGCACGGCTTCTGCAGACCTGCCACAAAGGCCAACATTCCAGACAATCAACGTGAACCTCCTCGGCACGATCTACAGCGTTCAGCTCCTCGCACATTTCTTCCTCGCCTGCAAGACTCCTATCACAGAGAAGGGCAGTATAGTCATCACTGCTTCAGAGGCTGGCGTGTACAATCTTTACCTGGATCCAATCTATTGTGCTACCAAGTATGCACTCGTTGGCCTGACTCGGTCTCTCTGCCCCATTCTTACCGGAAGCGGCGTCACTATCAACGCAATCTTGCCTGGCTTCGTGCCTTCCGCTATCTCGAGCCCGCTAATCCCAATTACTCCAGCAGAGTACTTTACGCCCCTCACGACAATTGTCAGGGCTGTCACGGAGCTCATGGAAGGCGAGCAGACAGGCCAGACAGTCGAATGCTCCGGGCCCGAGTTCTTCTACCAGAAGCAGCAAGCATATCCGAACGAGGTCGCACGATGGGTCTGGGAGGATGCACCCAAGATGTGGCAAGAGGCTTGGACGAAGTCTCAGCAGGCATAGGAAGACCGTTTTGAGCAGCTCGTACTCGTGGTTCTAAGGTTCACAGAAAATCAGTAGTGATACATTTCAAATCTCGCTTTTATCTACCATAAACATCATCATGAGTCTATGCTCACGCCTAGCATGGAGTCGATGTCCAGCTGAAGCTCTCAGGCTCGTATTCACACAAATATGGGTGTATGGTTAGCGAAACCCAAAGAGTTGAGAGCAAAAGCTGGCATGGAGCAGAGCTTGGTCCATACATTCCAGTTTTCAAGACTCATATTGATAGTGTCAGACTTCGGCGAAGAGACCGTAGCCGGCCTCAAGCCTTTGTCATCGAAGCATAACTTTATGATATTCGAAGACCGCAAGTTCGTCGACATTAGCAACACGGTCCAAAAGCAGTATAACGGCGGTGTACTTCAGATTTCAGAATGGGCTCACCTTGTCAATGTTAGCATCCACGCTAGGATGGCATCATTGAAGCCCTAGCACAAACAGGCACTTCAGAGCAGTTCCGTTACCGCGGTGAGCGGGCCGTCTTTGATCCTAGCTGATATGACCACCAACGGCTCTCTCGCAACGGGTGATTACACCAAGGCTTGTATCGAATCAGTAAGGAAGCACAAGGACTTCTTCGTAGGCTTCGTCGCTACCCAGGCCTTGACATCCCTTGCGGATGAGGCAGACACTGATGCCGAAGACTTCATCGTCTTCACCACGGGAGTAAACCGGAGCACCAATGGTGACAAGTTAGACCAGCAATTCCAGACGCCAGAATTTTCGGTCAAGAGAGGGGCAGACTTCATCATTGCCGGTCGTGGAATCTACGCTACCGATGACCCTGCCAAGACGGCAAAGCTCTATCAGGAATAAGGGTGGAATGCTTACTTGGAAAGAACGAGATGAATCCAGCTAATCGGAATAGCCTGTTGAGTCGAATCCTCGGTAACTAACTCAACTATAAGCATCCTGCCGCAAAGTCGTATGAATGACAGCAGCACCAATAGGGGATGTCGACAGTCCGTAAACAACACCCGGTCTTCGTAGCGATCATGGCCAAACGTTGTCAATATGAGCGACAGTCTTGTCCTTCCGCTCCAAGTAACCGCATGTATCACTTTAACGTCTTCCAATGGAAATATAGTCTCGTTAACCTCTTGAGAAAGTATAACCCTTAACTTAGGTTTCTTTATGAAGCACATACGACAAGGAGATGCGGGAAAAGAAATTAATGGAATAAATCAACCCGAGCTTAATAATCGCTTGTTCCAAGTATCTACCTATTGATTCTGTTTACCGACCTTCGCCTCCACCTGATACAGCAAAAGGGGTATCTTCAGCATGTACGCGCTCGCTAAATGAACATGGCGACATTATTTCGTCAACTCGTACTTTTTCCCCTCTGCCAGCACGTCTTTCGAAGAGAACATGCTAGGCTTAATGCCCCACTCGTTCTTCGAGTCGATGCCCAGATTCGTATATGCATCTGCATATCGTTACCAAATTTTCTCGTTTCAAGGGGGGAGTCACTTACCACATTTGTAGGAAATATCTCTCCCTGCCGCATCAAGCAATCCCATACTCTTCAACCTCTTCAACACTCTCTTCACGTCCTCCACATCCGAAAAATCCTCGGTATAAATGCATATCAAGCGCGCCGCGCTCTCGCCCTTCCCATCATCCGTCGCGACCTTAGCGGCCATGCCCAACTCTCCTGATGCTGTGCCGTCGGCTACGAGTCTCCATATCCGGTTCACGCTGTCGGGGAGGGGGAAAAGCATCCATTTCCCTGCCGTACATCCCTTTTCTTTTGCTAAAGTAAGAATGCCCTTCTCTACAACTTTGCGGAGTGGGGTAATGGCTTTGGTAATTCTAAATTGTGGGCGCCCAACCATGGAAGACTCGATACGCGATTTGTCTTTGCTGAATTCGGAGAGGAGATATTGGCCCGCGGTCATGAAGGCTGCCCAGTCGGAGGAGGTAGGGCGATGGGAGGAATACGGGTTTGCGATGTAGATCCATGGGCTTGTGGAGATGGGGGTGCTGAGAGGAAGGAGACGGGAGAGGAAGTCGGGAACGGATTCGGCGAGTTGCCGTGCGCTGATGGAGCCTTCGTAGGGGTTGTAGAGGGCTTTGTTGGACGACGGCATGGCTGCTTTGGCGATGTTGGTGGCGGCGATGGTGGAGAGCCTGAGATGGTGGGTGGGCCAGTATGTTGCAGGATCGAAGGAGGACGACAGGTCTTCGAGGTGGGAGCGGAGCGAGTCATCGCCTATGGTGATGGGTGTTATGGTCAACGATTGGAGGGCGTGTCAGGCTGCAGTGACCAACCATAGAAGCTGGAGTCAGAGGAGATATAGCCGTTGTCGCCGGACACGAAGGTTTCGTCCGTTTTCGAAGCCATGAGTCAACGATAATGGAGATATTGTTGAGTACTACATGGTCTGAGATTGATGAAATATCATCTTTACTACGACATCTGTCGCATTATTACCATCCGTTGCATAAGTCAAGAGAAAGGATTGCCGAGCGTACCATGGTACTGACTGAGTGAGTGGCCCTCGTGCCGAAGAGTTTCAGGTACCCGCTCGCTAGACAGGCCGCTTATGATCAGGAAATTCTTGGCGATGAAGCGTCAAGTCAAACAAATCAAAACCACATCATTCTCATCATCATCCCTACACTACTTGTACGTTTCGCGTTTAGAGATTCGTTTCAGCGTTTTACTCCTTAGTATTTGACTTCCTGTTAGTTGTATGATGAGAGAGTAGAAGAGTACCAGCGCGGGCGCTACTGAGTCCACTATTGCCAAGTCGATGGACCGACCAGAGAAGTGGTTCACGCCGACGAAGTAGGGAGGATTACGGAGGTAAGGCATCATAGGCAATCTTTTATTCTTATGCATGCGCACTATGAGTCTCTGCCAGCTTCGCCCATTGCCCATTGGGGGCTACGGTAGGATTCTCACGCAGTTTCATGCAGCTTCCGGCCTCAACGTTCAGCTTACTGTACGTGGCCTGGATCCGTACTGATTAGGTATGCAATGTTTGGAAACATTGCTTTTAATCGATCTTTTGGCACAATTTTGATGTGTCTGTCATTGCGTTTTGATTTGGACTCTTATCCTATGTTCACTCGGTCAATAGACGGGAATTTCAATCTCTTAGTACAGTGGTTTGAACGTGGTGTTGTGCGCAAGCTCTAATTACAAGGTGGCACTGCTTGGAGCTGACGTTAAGGCGCTTCACCGGAAGCCTAACGGTGTGGAGTGCTGAGTTCATCTCGCCCAGGATTGTCCACACCATCCTTCATCCTTTGGCTGTGGGTGCCTGTTAATACTGCCGGTGGCTTAGAGGATTGTGGAGTTTGTTGGGGGTTATTCTGCACTAATGTTTCATGGATTAAGGCGTCTGTACATGTTCTGGCTGCAGCCCAAAACCCCAATCTCTCTTGCCGCAGACAGGTCTTGCGGTTTATAAAATGTAGAACTCTCCCGCGATGTAATCTGTCAGGATTTCGGTAACTACAGTCTCTATATACGGTCTCTACACTTTTTTCAGTCATTATGTCTTTCTCTAAGCCACGTTCATTCTCGTCGCTCCTCCAGCTCTTCTGCGTTGTACTCGCTGTTGTTCATTCTTGCGCTGGATCGCCCACACATGGAAACAGACATTCTGCCTCGCATCTCTCTACTCGCCAGGTACAATGCCCATCTCAACTGCTTGTAGATGAGCCTCTCACTCCGAACGCTGCTAACGAAAAACCCAGAGCCTTGTATCCGGCGTCAAGCTCCGAAACAAATCCGACAAGCCGCAAACCTTCTACTTCTACCCCAACGTCAACGGCGTCGGCACCTGGGAAAACCCCACAATGCCAACCCTCGTCAACCCCGGCGACACCATCCCCGTCCAACTCGACGTGACCTTCAAAGGCCGCGTCCAGCGCGGAAACCAAGCCCCTGCCACCTGGGTTGAGTTCCAAGTCAGCGACCAGAGCGGAGTCGACCCACATCAAGGCTCCCACGGCGACGTCAGCCTCATCCAGGGCTACGACGGCCCGGCCACCATCGCTAGCACCGACAATCCTGACGAGAGCCAAAACTTCTGGAACGGATTCACGACCGACATCATGCAAGGTGCCCCGGCAGGCGCTATCCAGAACAAACCGGACGGAACGCCAGCTTTGGCTTCAACGGAGGGCCTTTACGGCTTCAATGCCAACCCGACCGCTCTTGCGTTTGAGAATGGGGTGACTGCTGCGGCGAAACCGCTGAATACAGCTGCGTATGTGGCGCACGATTCTGCTGTCGCGGATGTTGCGTCAAACAACAAGATTCTTCTTATCACGTTTTATTGAGGGTGTGGGGGGTTTGGTTTACTATACAAAGATCTCTTTTGGTGTTTTTTATATAGAATATATACGCGTATCTTTTGGATTTACTTAACTGCGTTCTCTTTTACGAAAATGCTGAAAGTGTACTTCACCCAAGAAAAAACCACGGGACCCTACGAACCCTTTTCTTATTAAACCGCTCCCACAGGATCACTACGGCTAAACCATCAATCTCCATCCTTTCTTCATCCTCCCCTCCTATCTCGCCCCGTCCAACTCGCCCCACTCCCAAAAACCCACGCCCCCCCCCCGAAACACGAAACACACCCAGTTTCACGCACCACCACCCTGAACGCGACCCCAGCACTCGTCTCGGGAAGACTACCCTCGCGATTCTCCGACGTGGTTCGTTGCTTCGGATGGGAAAGTCAAACAACCGGGCTTGGTTGCGGTGGCGTGGCTGGTAAGATACATAGGTAGAATAGAGGAGGGGGGTTTGTAAATGGGGGTGCTTTTTTGCGTTCTAGATTTTATTCATCTACTTTCCTCAACTCACCCATGTCCAAACCCCAACGCCCCCCCCGGTCAAGCACATCTATCGCCCTTTCTTTTTCCAAACACTCATCTAATCGCCATCAATCCCCACTCTCCACTCTCCACTCTCCACTCCCCACAAACCCCAATCTTGCCAGTCGCGTGCATACGCTCTCTTCCCTCGAAACCGAAATCCCCAGCTTTTAAAAGGGAAAAGTAACACGCGATGCAACTGGTTTTATATAACGAATCAAAACACTTTGGCAATTTGTGTTCGCGCGTTATCCACCTATGTAGCTGATTCCCTTCAAACTCAAAAGCCCTCCCCAATGGTCTCTTTCTCTTCTCTCTCTCTCTCTCTCTCTCTCTCTCTCTCTCTTTTCCTCAAAAATTCATCCCCTCCACTATTATCTGTTCAAACCCTCCTTCGTTTTCAAAACTATCTAAAAGATAAAAACTGTAACTTCTTCTATTGTGATGTGACGTGGAGAAGGGAGAGAAAAAGGTAAAAGTTCATTTCCTGAAGATAAAAAAATAGGAAGGTGAAAAGAAAATTGTTGTAGGGAAATTTCGTTTACTACATGTATTGGTTTTTGCTATTTTCGAAAATTTTAATCGGTTGAGCAGGCGCAGCCTTGGGGGAACTAAACAAAAAACAGAAACAGAAATAAACAGTGGCGATTGAGAATCGGAGCCTTGATCAAGAAATTCGGGAGGGATTGAATTCCCTGACGCGGTACAGTGAATACTACCCTTCAAACTGAAGTAAAGGGGGGATTTTGGTAAGGCTGTGCACTAGATTGATCTTGACATCCTACCTTGGTGAAAGAGAAGGTTCTAGACTATGATATGTATATTTCTTCAAACGGCAATACGATCTTACCGTCCTTTGTGTTCTGGTCCGGACAGGGGAAAAGGGGATGCCGCGTATGAGGGGAGATTTTTTGGGGGGGGGGGGGGGGAGTTGGTGTATATCTTGAAGCATAAGGATCTAACGAGGAAAATACCGTTGTATGCGAAACCTGTATCGTTTTTTTTGAATTTGCCGAGAGCCCCATCAAAATTTCAAAAAGTGCAAAATAAGAACCAGATTTGTAGAATCAACCTCACTTGCCCCCCAGTGCTTCATATGTAGTATAGCTAGTGCTTCGTATGTGATCTATCCAGTGCTCCATATGTAGTATATCCAGTGCTCCATATGCGGTCTACCCAATGCTCCATATGCGGTCTACCCAATGCTCCATATGTAGTATATTCAGTGCTCCATATGTGACCTACCCAGTGCTCCATATGTAGTATACCCAGTGCTCCATATGTGACCTATTCAGTGCTTCATATGTGACCTATTCAGTGCTCTATATGTGACCTACCCAGTGCTTCATATGTGGCCTACTCAGTGCTTCATACGTGACCTATTCAGTGCTTCATACGTGATATATTCAGAGCTCCATACGTAGTATATTCAGTGCTTCGTACGTGACCTATTCAGTGCTTCATATGTGATCTATCTAGTGCCTCTTATGCGACTTACTGAATAGATCGTATATACTATATATGAAGCACTGAGCAGATCGAACATGAAGCACTGTCAGAGTAGACTACATAAGAGGCACTTAGTAGATCGCATAAGAGACATCGAATATACTATATATGAAGCATTGAATAGATCATATAAGAGACACTGAATAGATCGCATATGAAGCACTGAATAGATCACATAAGAGACATCGAATATACTACACATGAAGCATTGAGTAGGTCACATACGAAGCACTGAATAGATCACATACGAAGCACTAGCTATACTACATATGAAGCACTGAATATATACTACATATGAAGCACTGGGTAGGTCACATATGGAGCACTGGGTAGGTCACATATGAAGCATTGAATATACTACATATAAAGCACTGGGTAGGTCACATATGGGGCACTGGATGGGTCACATATGAAGCACTGGATAGGTCGCATATGAAGCACTGGGTAGGCCACATATGGGGCACTGAATATACTACATATGAAGCACTGAATAGGACACATATGAAGCACTGAATATACTACATATCAAGCATTGAATATACTACATATGAAGCACTGGGGGGGCAGTGGGGTTGATTCTGCAAATCTGGTTCTTATTTTGCACTTTTAAAAAATTTGATGGGGCTCTCGGCAAATTCAAAAAAAACGATACAGGTTTTGCATACAACGGTACGTTCGTGACCGGTTGGGACTGGGTCAATACATTTTTTTTAACGCAAAGGCATGCTTGGCGCGGATAGGTAAGATTGACCTGGTTGATAATTTCCGTTGAAAGGCTAGCTGAATTTAATACGAAACAATCCCAGCTTTGATCTCTTAGAAAACGGAGGGTTCGGTTCTTTTTATTGCCGTCAGGGGCGAGGTGTTGATGGCTGAAGAACTGTAGAGTCACCATGAATCTAAATCTAAACCCACTCATACCGTAATGGCCGGAATGCGTTGTGTGATACCCCCGTAGTATGAGCCCCAAAGATTTCCAGCTGAACGTGGCCTGTAGTACAACCTAAAGTATCTCACCAGCTCAGAACTCTTCTGATCGATTGTTCTTTAGGGCAAACCTGGAAAAGCCCCAGCTCAGAGGAGCTGCGTGAACAGCACGCTTAGGCGAACAGGAAACATGGCGTTGGCGGTGGACTGTTGCCGATTTTGGTTCGCCAAGCACAAAAACTTTGGCGAGCATTTGATATGGACGGCGTAGAAGTTGTGAAATAGCGGCCCGCAGTGATGGGCTGTGGTGTTGAATCGCCCTCATGTCCCTTCGACTCTCCATAGGCTGTCATTTCCTAACGTCTTCCGGTAGTGCTTGATGTTCACCGGGCTGGGCGGTGAAAATACTGGAGCATGGAGGCCGGCAACTCTGTTATTGGCAAAGGTGTGCATCCTCCCCCCTGACCACTCTCTGGTAGGACCTCCAACCGCCTTTGCGAGATCGGAGTCCATCCGTACAAACTCCAGACCAAAATAGCTTGATACAGTGGGTCCGGATCTAGGTGTAATCCCTTGTCTCTGCAGACCAGCAAGATGAATCGCTGAAGATGTCGAAGATTTGCAGAGTAGCTTCGAAGGAATTGGAGATAATCCGGGCCTTCGAGAGGGCGAGTGGCCTGCTGGATGCCTTTGAGATAGATTTCCTTGGTCGTTATCATCCACCCCTGCTGCAGGCGACTTCCAAATAAGGAGTCTTCGGTAGCATACTGGGCCCGGATGGTACTACAACAATGCGCCTTGTATGCTTCGATGGTCCTGAGCAGCTTTGGAGATGTGCGCTGTAGTCGTTTGAGAGACTTGAGGTCCAGATGCTGGCAGATTGACCAGGCGATTTCGGGAGGGAGTATCTCCAATGGAGCAAAGTTACGAGAGATTGGTTGGCTTTGCGGTAGATCAGCCATGTCTTGAGGTTGGTGATCAGTGCCTTGCTCATTGGGCAAGTTAGTGGTGCTTGAATTCTCTTGGTTGGAGCTCTGTGTACCTTTATGGATTTCTAGGACTCGTTTGGTGAAGCTCCGGGTAACTCTCCGAATTCCATGGGCTCGCCTAGTGAATCCAACAATGCTTTGAACTGTTTTAGGCTCCATTGGTACGTTTGTTGATGGGGAAGCAGATCTTGTGTTCTTGGAACTATGGGAGAAAGCAGCCTTTTTGAACTTGGAAACTCTCAAGTCTTATTTTCAAAATAGCAGCTCCAAGCAATTGGGGTTTGATGTAGGGTTGTGCTCCACGCAGTAGACTGCAAACTTGTGTTGATGGTGCGATGTGAAAGCATCAAAATAGGAAAGTTGGATATGAACACAACACCCATCACGTGCCATCCAAGTCCTTCACTCCATGAGTCCCATGATCATCTTCACTCACTCAAGATATTTTCACAGCCAGTTCGCATCATCCTCTCTTAAAGAACCATGGACTGATTAGTTGCTACTTCAAACGAGAATCAGACACAGGAAGCGTTCATTTAGATATCGAGTTGAACAAGTCGCATTTGACTAAAGACTCGGAACTAGCGACTCTAATTTATGCTTTGATTCCACAAGAGACGAATTCTATAAGTGGACATTCCATTGCAAAAGCGGTTCCTGTCTGTAAGCATATCACGATGTATCCTAAACGCACTCTAAAGCGAGCCAGTCCGAAACGTCTCAAGCTAAGGTAATATTAGTTTTTATGTACCACTTGCCCTCCGCTTTGATTCTTCTTTTGATATATATCCCATCTTTAATGATCTCTCGAAAGGGCAAAGGAGGTCCTGGTTGAATCCATTTTCCCTTGTCTTCAGTGTGCCGCATTTCACCTTTTCCCACGTTAGGTACGATGAAGCTGCTGTGGGCTATTACTTCGGCAGAAACCCATCGTATCGATGCCGAAATAGCTATACCTGGCCGAGGCTGACCATTTAAATGGGGAAGTTTTGCTATCAAGGACAAGAAATTCGCCTGGGTTGGATACCAAAATGCCATCCCAGTTTTCAAATATATAGAGCGTACACCGGTTCATGTCGTCATGCCAGGGCTATTGGATTGCCACGTACACTTTTACGGTGCCCAGAAGATGTCCATCGATGGCTTCTATCAAACCTCACAAGCCTTGGTTGGCGCCAGAGGTGCCCATGACGTACAAGCAATCCTTAATGCGGGTTTCACCTCTGTACGCGAACTTGGGGGCTACGGTGTCGAGCTTTCTCTGCGACGGCGAGGCGGAATGCCTCGGAGCAGTGCGCCTTCAGATCCGCCCATGGTGCAAAAGTCATCAGATTCTGCGCGAGCGGTGGGTTCACAAGCGTACTCGATGATCCTCAAAGTCAACAGTTTTCGAACGCTGAGTTGACGGTAATGATAAAGAAAGCCGAAAGTGCTGACCGAATCGTAGCCGCTCACTGCCATGGTGAGAAACGCATTATGGCTGCTCTACGGGCCGGATGCAAGACTATCGAACACGGCAGTTATCTAGACGAAGAAGCCATCAAATTAATGATCGAATGTGATGCTATGCTCAAAGCAACATGTACGATCATCGAAGGTGGCTTAAATCTCCGCGACCTGTGGAGCCTGGAAAGACGCTACCAAGTGCCTTCTTCGCGATGTTGATCAGTCATATCAGAGTGAACCAGTTCTGCTATCATGCATCATTCTCTTTGTATCTCTGCTATTTCTCCTTCCCCACCACAGCTTACAGCACCTCAAACTCTACCCCCGGAACCTCCCCCCCCACCACCTCCAACGTCCCCTCCCCAGGCTCTACCTCACTCAAATTCCACTCACGACTCCCCTCCTCCACCATCACATCCTCCTTAGTGCCATCCCGCCACCAGACCCCCTCAATAGCCTCCCTCTCCACATCCACCCGATACCGATGCCCGCTCTCCAGCCCGTCAACCCCACACCCCTGCACACTCCTTCTCGTCCTCTTCTCCTTCCCCGTCTCCTCATCGATCTCCCACCCTTTCTCCACCACGCTTCGTGGTTGCGGCCGAGGCCCCTCTGCCCCTCCTCGGGCAAACGCTGTTGATACAGTCACCGGGGTATTTGGATAAAGGGTGAGGAAGTACGGTTCGTCTCCGGAGCCCCGCGCGCGTGAGATTGGGAGACGTTGAAGTCGGATACTGCTTTGCGGGATGGCAGTGGGTGGGGTGGTATTGAGGTCTGTCATGGGGAATTGCGCTTGCGACATTCCGGAGGAGGGGTCGAGGGGCGTGTTCCACGTGAAGAGGATGAGTGGGGTGGGGGATTGGGAGGTTAGAGTGAGGGAGAGGGTGGGCGGGCTGGGGTTGCTGAAGCTGTAGGTCTTTGGGTCAAGGGAGAGGGAGATGGAGAGTTTGGGTGGTGGTGAGGTTGCCATCATGATGGAGGAGGTAGGGTGCTGGGTGCTGGCTGGTACGACGAGTGAGGAGAGTCGGCCAAATGCCTTATTTCCCTTGATGAAAGGACGATGTGGTTTCTGACTGTCCTCTTTTTTGGATTTGTTGATTATCTTATCGTACAGGAGGAAAGAATATCAAGGGTTTAGAATCTCAAAGAAACTAGTCTCTGGAATCCAATCTCGCAATGGGCGGAAAGTTGATGACTGAGGTATCGACCCTCACCACCCACCCAAAATTCGCGATTATATTTGTAGAAGGTGTAGTGAGCGTGACTTGCGAAGGATTCCATGTCGAAACAGGCAAAAGGTTGCACTCTTCATGCCATCGCTCTACTCCGCCACTATTCACCAGGATCCATTGATAATGGGGCGTAGAGGAGGACGCCTTCCACGCCTTACTGCAGGAACCCATAATGTCTCAGGTCGGCCGGAGAATATTGATATATACCCGTCACTCAATGACGGCGCTTACCAAGATCCTTCTCTGCTCCACAGCTCCAGCCTTTTTGGATGATTGGTGCAAGCATCTCCTCACACCTGTCGACAGCGAAAGCTGCCAAGTAAAGGAGTAGAGGATTGTGCTGTTCTGTCGGGCATGCTTTTCTACTCGTGCACTCCTACACTCCTACACCGCCGCCTCCGTAGGTGGAAAAAGCATCCATACGATGCACACAACTGCTCATCTGACTGCCTTGAATGGCTGTGGCGGCGGAGGTTGCTTCTCAGCTGCCTCCACACGCTGTCACCGTATTACTATTGTCAGGCCATCATGGAGTGGGATGTCAACGTGTCCTGCCTCACGGCGAAGCTGGGAAAAGATGCGTATATAAGTCACTCCGTCGTCTTCAGTTTCGGTGCATTCAAATTTTGAAAGGCGAAAAGAAAGCATCCTAGTCCTTCCTAATCTCTTGAAGCTTCTCCAACATTTCCAAGATGATCCGCATTGTCTCATTGTTAGCTTGCTGCTCTCACCCGCCTTTTGCGCTCCTTTCTCACCCAATGCACCAGTCGTCGCTCGAAACGTTCTGGCCAAGCGGGCCGTTCCAGACACTGGCGATGATTTTCCAGACACTGAGCCCCACCCAAGTAATCTGGATAAAGTCGAGGCAGGCTTCAACGATGCAATCGAGCTGGCATCATATGCACTCACCGAACTCGCTCAGGATGACAACACCATCTTGAAGCACTACTTCAACGAAGGTGACAAAGACGAAGTGAAGAATGTCTTCTAAACACTTATCGGCACTACAAACATACCGGAGAACCTGGCGACCGGCAACGACAAGCTTGGGGACATTTTCGTGCAAACCCAAGATCCCAAGGGCAGGTGTAAAAATGGCCGCACCTTGGCTTTCATGGAGGACTTCAATACCGGTAAACCTTTCATCGTCCTCTGCCCCAACGCCTTCAAGAAGAAGGGCGTCACCGCCATCAAGGGAGCAGACAACCCGGCAACCAATCCCGACGACGCCAAGTTCTACATCAGTTGCGACGAACTCAATGCAAATGGCCACGTCAGCTACCTGATGAACTCCCTCGGCGCAACTTTCTTGCATGAATACCTGTGAGTTCTCTCCGCTACCCAGCCCAGGCACATCTTGGAAGACTTCCCCCCCACAAGAAGAAGAAAGAAAAAAAAAAGAAAACACCACACCATCGTACTTTTTCTGAAGCTGGTATCTATCTCTTTGCTGACGAATCGTCAAAATTCTACAGCCACTACGACAACCTTTTCAAACCAGTGTAAGTATAAATATTCTCCCTCCCTTCCCTCCTTCTACCATCACCGTTTTCTCCTACTTCCCGAGTTTTTCGCTGACACGGACCCCCCGCACGTAGTGTTGGCAGCATCATCGACCAACCCAACGGCTACGGGCCCGTGAACGTGTACAATAAACTCGACAAAACAAAAGCGCTCACGAATGCGGATAGTTGTAAGTACTATGCTCTCGTAAGTGCCGTTCCCATATTCCCCACCCTCTGGCTCGCCCAGCATACACTTCCTTGCCTTCACGCTGACTTAGGTTTGTGATTTGCAGGAGGTCTTGTGGACGATTATTTGTGTTGATACCCATGGCTTCGGCGCACCCCGCGCGGACATTGATGATGCGGATCCGGATTGCGGGAAGCAGACTTGTCAGCCTTAAGTTGATTGATTGAGGTTTCGGAAATTACCTTTTTTCTGTTTTGGCCTTTTCAGATTGTTTGGGGGTTCTTTCTTCATCTTTGGGGGATTGAAATTGCGGAGTTGGACTCTTTAGGGTGTTTTGAAGTTTGTCGGCTGGGTTCCTTTTGGTTTCAAATGGAGGGAAAGGGGGGAATTACATTGGGACGACATCGCATATAGAGGTACCCATTACCGAAGCGTTGCCAGAAATTGATTATGCAGCAACGGCATTTCAAAGGTGGGGCAACAAGTCAAGCAAGCGGTGAGATCAAATTTTAAAAAGACGTCTTGGGGCACCTCGCGAGCGTCCTGGTCCTTCACGATGGTTGATAGTAATCTTTTACAACGTGTGCCTGCTCGCTTCCTTTTCTTGCTTTTCTCTCTTGCTTTTTCTTCAGCCACTGTCTTGGCAAAATACCACGGAGTCGGAAAACGAAAGATTGTTGGAGAGTATCACTCCTCCAGTTATTTTCAGCTACTTTTTCAGCTCGAAATACTTTTTCCCAACGAGCTGACAGTCTTGAAGTCTTTGTATAAGGTCGATTTATTACTGAGAGCTGTTGGGTTAGGCGTATTGTCCGAAAAACGAAAATCTCAGCTTCTTTTTGATGTGCTTTCTCCATTTCTTTAGCAGTAAAGTTTCTTTCTGGGCTCCCAAATAGCCTCCCGTTATTAAATTTTATTGCAAAGGACGTATCTTTGGAGCTTAAAGGTTTTTAAAGCAAAACAGGAGGCTGAGTGAGTTAACAAACAGTATTGGGGAATATTACTATAAATAATGTAAGCAGTTATGGCCGAATGCTAGACAGCCAATTCAAGCTCCCACCTGCTGCGCCACCTATACCACCTTATAACGCTCCTCTTTGACTCCCCTGCTGCTCCCCATTGCTCCCTCCTGCTCCCTCGGTGCTCCCTCGTTGCTCCCTTTAAAGCGACCCTGCTCCCTTTCTCGAACCGAAACGGTAAATTTCCAATCCCAAGTTCGGGGTGTATATAATATATATATATAATCGAGAAAGGCTTGCGCTTGCTTACTCTATATATAAAACCATCCCGCCCTAGCAGTCGCGCACACACACACACACACACAAAGATCCACCTCACGATTACGTTCCATGTACCGAAAAAACATCAGCAACGACCAAGACTGCCAAGAACCCCCCAAACCAGAACCCCGGTTTTGGCGGCGACGAGGAGATGATGGTTGATGACACAGAGGCTCGTGAGCAGACGGAGAGTATGTGAGAGAGAACAGGCAAGGGCACCTACCTCCTCCTCATCGAAATAGCCCATTCCTTGGCGAGTAGCTACTACTATACTCACTCATGCCCCCCCCCAAACCCAGTTTATAGCCAGCTTTGCAGCAAAAGCTCAAGAAGCTCAAAAAGATGATGAATATCTCCCTCCATCGAGGGGAGTTACCAGTAGGGCATACATACATACATACACATCAGCTTTTTTTTACGAGGAGCGGGGACCAAGGAAACACAGAAGAAGTCATTACACAACAGTAAGTACAGTATTTATTTAATCACAGTATGTACATATCATAGGTGGCACGGCAACGGCGCGGCGCGGGAGATGGGGCACTTCCTCCCGCGTGCAAAAAGACGGATACTGTATGTGTGTGTGTGTGTCCTTATCTTTCACTCGAGAGCGTTGGAGCAGAGTAGATGCTGTTGTTAGTGTAGTGTGCGAGGGCCCTTGGAGCAGGTATCGCATTTGATGGGATCCCTGGGCGAAGCAACCAAGCACTCTCGTTTTGCTGTCTAACGAAATCCATAAATCGATGCGATATCTTGGATATGTTTCGACCCAGCTTTCCGGATGAGAGCTACGGTATGTTATGTTACAGATGCTACAGATGGCCGACATCGGAGTAGCTTATGGTCAGATTAGACGAAGCAAACTCTATGTATCAGGTAGTGTTTGATCTCAAGGGTTTGCAATATGCCACTGCAGATATTCCCGTAGCCCATGAGCTAGCAAAGCCCTTACGGTACCCTCTTACAAACCCATGATCATCAGGCGTCACGCAACAGCTGCAGTCGATCTCCCAAGTCATCGCTCACATCAAACCCATTCTCCTCGTCAGACTCTCCTCCAATACCGTCTGTTTGTACTTCTTCTTCCTGCTCACCATCTTCGGAGGAGTCACTCCCACCGGAACCCTGCTGCTCCTCTTCGGTGCCTGGTGCTGTAGGTAGTTTGCTAGTATCATGGATCCCGTATTCATCGCCAGTTCCGGCAGCTTCTGAATGATCGTGGCTGGCCCCATCCATTGCCCGATCTTCCTCATCGCTTGATGAGACAAACAGAGCGCTCTTTGGTCCAACTCCACTGACTAATTTCTCGCGATTTTGCAATCCATTGAGGTCAACTGTCCCTGCTTCCCTCTCGCTCTTCCTCCTTGCACGTAGTTTCCTCTTATTCTCGTTTCGCCTCTCTTGTCTCCTGCTCAGCTTCTTGAAGTTACCCTCGTCGTTGATATTTCCGTCCTTTTCCGGATCCCACCTTTCATCGAAGTGCTCCACATCTTCCGCCATCATTTTTGTTAGTAGCCGGTTCACTACATCGTGATAGTCCATCTTCTCGGAGCCCGGCACTTTCGTCTTTATCATCTCCCAGGCAGCTTGCCTCTCAAGTCTAGACCATTTCGCTCGAAAGTCATTATTTCCGAGATTTTTCCAAGGAATATTGCCCTCCTCGGGAACCCTACAAGTCGAGAGCATCTGCAGTAAATCGTACTTGTCACCAACTTTCATGTTTGCAACCCTTTTCTTGGCGCTCTTGTACCTCCAACCTTCCCTCGACTTGGATGACTTCTTCTCGGGGCGACCTTCCTCCAATCTCTTCATACGTTCCCCCGCCTGTCTGACTTGTCTCATATATGCACTTCGGTCTGCCAGCTTGAGTTTGCTGTACTTGTGGCTACACTGCAATCTTGATCTTCCACCTCCGTTTTCACCCATTCGATCGCTGACAGCCTGCCAGTTGATCAATTTCATTTCCTCAGCTTCATCATTCGTGTCAGGTTCCGAGTCGGGCACGTCTCTTCCGGCATACTTCCTTTCCTTCTCAGCCCTGCGCGCGTGTCTCATCACCTTCATGCAATCATGTACGGCCATAACAAGATTCTTGATTTCGTCACCCGTCCATCTCTCTGTATTGCGGTTATCGGCATTGATAAGATAATTTCTCCACCTATCCCGACAGTCCTCCGGCAAGCGCTCAATCACCTGGCCGACGGCCTTCCATGATTTCCCCTTCTCTGCAATGGCCTGCTTTAGTCGCTCGTCTTCTTCTTTGGTCCATGTACCCCTTGCAGAAAAATTGTGGTATCGACGTCGGCAGAAACGCTGCAGAGATGTCGGTTTTCGGTACGGAAGGATCTCATTGATATCAATAAAAAGCTTGGTAACCTTAGGGTTCCCACGAATGGGTGCGTGAATTAGTTCGTTGAACTGCCACGTGCTGATCTCGTTCTCTTCGCAATACGTTTGCCGGAAGGCGTCAAGCTGAGCTACCTCGGCAGTCGTAAACATACCTCCCTTGTTGGCGATCTCTTCAATAGAAGCATTATGATCATTCCTTCGCCGCTCATTGTGCCCAGTATCTGCGCCGAGAGGTTTTGTACGTTTCTCCAACTTCGAAGTTGATTTTTTGGGTCGAGATCGAATAACTGCACTGGAACGCCTAGCATCGTCTATATTTACAGACCTATCGAATCCAAGTTCAGGAGATGGCTGCCTCTGCGAATCATGCATCCCAGGGCTTTCGCCGTCATGCTGGTCTCCATTGATCGCGTAAGGGCTGACGTAAGGTGGACTGCGGCTATTGGCTCGAGTTGTCGAAGCTCTTGGTTTTTCAAAAAGCGACGAGACTCTCTTCAGCTTTCCGTTCCCGCTTGTCTGCCTAGTGATATCATCGCCTGAGCCCAACAATGCGCCATCCTCTGCCCGCTCAACCAAACCAGTCTCTCTAATCAGCTGAGGATCGATAGGCATGGTATGGCCTGGATCATGGTCAAGAAGATTAGCTGAATGCATGCCATTTTCGATCATGTACTGATCAAATGCTTCAAGGTCATGATCAAAGACATGCTGACCTGTGCCATTCAGAAGCCCTTGATGCTCATCATAGCCATTGTCTAATGCCGAGTCAGTAGCTTTCTTGCGCTTCCGTTTATGCTTCTCAGGATGGACGGAGGAATTGTCAGGATCAGTGGACAGTTTAGAGATACCATTGACAGGCTCTTGTACTTCGTTCTTGCCATCTCTGGCAAGTAGGTCTGCGTGATGCTTGCGCTTTCGATTATTTTTACCGTTGACATTTGGGTTGTAGGTAGGGGAGGGCGTCCGGTATATCGAATACATTGCATTATCTATTGGTTCGCTTCCAATTTCGACAGCCACCTGCTGTCCAGGAAATTGAGATTGTACAACACCGATCTGTGGCACAGTGGAAGAAGGACGACTTGCTACCCCGCTTTCATACTCTTGAAGATATGAAGCAACAAACTCGTCATTGCTATCGATATCGTCTAGGCTGAAAGTAGACCTAGGAAGATCCGATGGAGACGTGCCAGTGTGGTCAAGCCCGTTGCGCTTGTGTCGCGCCTTGCGGGAACGCCCTTCTTCCTTGTCGAATGCCTTTGCACTATTGTGTAACACTTCTGAGTTGCCTCGCCTACGTCTCTTTCTCTTGGCCTTCTTGTCACGACCATGCCCCTCCTGGTCTTCTAGGTAGCCCCCAACGCCGTAACGCACAAGTGGGCGGGGTGGGGAACTCTCTGCCATGAGTTGAGCTGATGCAGCAGCGTCGTCGTCATAGAATGATGGCCTTGCGTTTAGCACTGCGTCTGCACTCAATTGCATCAAAGCGCGAGCTGTTCCCTCCTCATCGCCGTCGTCTTCCGCTATTTCCGCGCTCTTTCTCTTTCCTGTCTTCTTTCTATGGTTTCTTCCCTTAGCGTTTTGCAGCGACGCGTCCTGACCTTCAGCTGGCTCCATGGGTGCGGACGGGCCCAGCTGGGACGATTTCGGGCCCGCCTGGGACGATGTCTGGCCCATCGCGACTGCTTGTCGCTGGAACGTACGCAAATTGACCATCGCAACCTTTGAATATGCGTGTGTGTAGTCGGATGGTGAGCATCGAAAGCCGGGTAATTATGGTGAAAAAGCTTTGCCAGTTATCGATCTTAGCGAGACGCTAGTGATATCCACGCTAACCAAGATTGGAGTGAAAAGGAAGCGGCCACCTCGAGTTTGACGACCGAGTGTACGTAGTCCCCAGTCTACTGCTATCATGTCTACCATTCATTGAGCTTTTCTTGAACTTTCAACAGAACTTCGACTGCGAATCTACCAAGAGCTTCTCAGTTCTCGAAAGCACCTTTACAATTCATGCATTGATCCCCGGTTCAAGAGCAGCGAAGTCAAAATTTATTCCTTCGCAGTCCCCAATCCATCATCGATATCCTCCTGCTAAACCGTCAAATCAATCACGAAGCGACGTTTGTTCTTCACATCGAGATCACGTGGACGATCTGTGTTGAGGCCCGCGGACATCAACAGGACTGGTTATGCAAGAACGTAGCCGTTGGTGGTGGAGTTTCCGCTCATCTCGCTTTGATGTGCATTGGTACCGCGCTGCAAGAATAACAATGTGGGATCTACATTCTAAGGTAGGGTTTTGGCTACATATAGGACGTCTGGAAAGCGAGGCAATAATTCGAATGCTGTTGATTGTTTCCCGTATACTTCGAGTCTGGTGCTTCGATATAGATGCCTTAAACGTACTGCTGTAGAAGTAAAGAGGCGCTATAGGTTTCTAGAAAGCAGAAACCTCAGTGGTCCGTATCGTAGAGAGGTCAGCATGCCCTTGGCTATACCGCTTGCAAACCTACGGGAGAAGGTTCGGGCACCTAATTGCAAGACGCCCATTTATTGCGCTAAGGTCATATAAGAAAGTGAGATGACCGAGCCCTTCGGGACGATTTTTGAGCCTTGCGGCACACAGCGTGTAACGCCCCAACCGATGTCCTGCCAGACTTACGCCTTCCTCGCTTCCAGTAACAATCTCCCCGTTGGCTTCCCCTTCCCAAACCCTTTCTCCCTCTCAAACACCCTCCTTCCCCTCACCCAGGTCTCCCTCACCACCCCCTTGAGCCTCATCCCCTCGTACGCACTACACTTGTTCCGAAACAGCATCTCCTCTCTCCCAACCACAAACTCCCCGTCATCGTCAAAGACACAGACATCGCCGTCCAGTCCCACCGCTAGCTCTCCCTTCTGGTGCTGCAGCCCGACTTGCTTGGCTGTGTTCTTGCAGCACCATGTAGCGATTTGCGGGGCGGTGATGTTATGTTTGAGGCCGGATGTCCAGAGAATACTGAGGCCTAGGCCGACGGAGGAAACGCCGCCCCAGGCGGTGAAGAAGTCCCCCGTTTCGGCTTCTGATGCGGTTTTTGATGGGGCCATACCCGGGATGCCCTTAGGTAGGAGTTTCAGGTCAGGCGTGCACGGAGAATGATCTGAGACGATCGTGGTGATGACGCTGTTTTCTTCTCGGAGGATTTCCTGCCACAGACCGTTTTGGTTCGATTGAGCGCGGATGGGCGGGCAGCATTTGTGGCGCGTGTCGCCGTTTCTGATGGCTTCAGCTGCCAGGGTTAGGTAGTGGAAACATGTTTCTGCTGTGATTTTTATGCCATTTGCCCGTGCTTCTCGGATTAAGGGGATGGCTTCAATGGCTGAGAGGTGGACGATATGGAGTGGTAGATTCGGGGCCAGGTGTGCGAGGGAGAGGATTTCCGAGATGGCGTAGGTTTCAAAGGATACGGGACGGGATGCGAGGAATGTCCTGTACTCGTCTTGGGGCCCGATTGGCGCGAGCGGAGGTAGGGACCATTGGACGTCGTCGCCAACGGAGTCGGTGATGGGAGGAATCATTTCGGCATGAAACATCAATGTTGTGGGTTCATCGGCCAATTCAGACATAACCTTGGCAATATCAAGTGAAGAGACCGCTGGAAATTCCTCAACCCCACTATCAATCAGGAAGCCCTTGAAGCCTCTCACACCCTCCCTAATCAGGCCCTTCAGTTCGCCAACATTTCCGGGTACAATGCCCCCATAAAATCCCACATCAACCCAGCATTGCCCTTCTGCTGCTTCTATCTTTGCCCGCAGACCGCAGACCGTAGTAGTAGGTGGTATGGCATTCAGTGGCATATCAACCACTGTCGTGACGCCACCAAAAGCCGCAGCCTTTGTACCCGTGGAGAAGCCTTCCCATTCTGTCCTCCCAGGTTCGTTCAGGTGTACGTGTGCGTCCACAAGACCGGGTAGAAGTATATGGGGTGAGTGGTCAATGTAAGGGGTTCCTGCGGGAAAATCCGACAGCGGAAGAATGGAGTCGAAGATGGAGGTTATCTTTCCGGAATCTAGAGATATAACGATCGTGGCTGCTGTCAGTCCTCCTCCAATCACGGCTCGGGAGGAGGCGAGAACAGTGATATCAGGATACTGCGGTATCGTTGCACAGGAGCCGTTTGGTGGTGTGGGTGGTGTGGGTGCTGGCGTGGGATAGCTGTCGATATTGAGAGCCATGCTACTTACCTATTCAAGATACAAGTGATTTAGAGAAGGACTAGGATAGAGATGGACGAATTATTAAACTGGTGTGAATGTAAGCCCTTATCGCTAAGATAAGACCTTCATAGGAGTACGGAATTTGGGGATTTTATCTACGGAAACCCACGACAGCTTAGGAAGACCAAATTGCAGCAGAGCGATGTAGGCTGGGGAAACAACAGCAAATAGAGGAGGGTCCATAGACGGGTTTTGTAGAGTCTGCCATTCCCCACAACTCCCCACAAAGCCTCCGGTCCCGCCCGGAAGTGGGTCAAGGGTACCATCAAGGGAATGAATTGGACTACAGTACCATGTTTGTTGCAGCTAGGTACACGACTGTTTCTTTTACTCGATCAGCAGCTCGTGTAGCTTATCGCAGTGGTACAAGTAGCGGAGCGGTCAAAGCTGAAAGTGTGAGAGAGTCGCCTGGTGAGTCGGTGTCACGAGTGTGTGGGTTGGAAGCAAGTCCGGGAAGATCTTATCATAGTGCCGCTCTAGGCTTAGCGTCAAGATAAGTAGCCGAAACCGACCGCCCCTGCAGGTCAGTGACTGTGAAGGAACTTTCGGTACATTGTAGCATAAGGTAAGGTACCTTACCTTAGGTAACGAGTGAAGAGTGAAGCGTGAGCTGCGGGACATCTTCCTTCATGAATGTCATCGTCAAGCGGCGCAAGAGCTCCATGGAGTATTTCCATCCGCGTCAACCCAATCATGACGTCTCCCGATCCTTGGACTGACACTGAATCTGCTAGGGTCAAGTAGTTTGAAAGTCAGTTCAGTTTATCGAGTAATGCTTACTCGATAATAATGATAATGGTCCACGTGTATGCAGACGAGTCCGTCAAATGCGTAGTTTCCTTTGTCTGCTGGACGGCCCTCCGACAATCCGCATGTCGTTATTTGAAGGCCGTTTTCGCTGGTTCCCAAGTATGAAACAGGCCTCGCGTGTCCTGTTGCTCATTTATCAGGAAATCAGTAGTGCAGACAGCCCTTGTGAATGAAATATCCCTCCCATGGCCTCGATTTCTCCTCGGATATAATTGCTCTTGCAGCCAGTAGGGGTTTGTGTTGGAGATGCTTAATGCAATGTGGACTTACGAAGATATTCGGTTTGGTAGTCGTGGATGTGGTTTTGAATGCTCAAAGATTGGTAGTCTCTCCCATAGGAGGCATTGTGTCTAGGAAAATTCCAGCCTCTTTAGAACGTGGGACGATTATAGTCCGCTTATAACATGAACGCTTCAGACTTAAAGTCTGTCGGACTGCGGCATGCGGCTTGTAGGTGAAGCTTCACTGTACATGGTGTTCAAATGGGTCCGGAAAAGCCACTGCTACCCTTCGGATTCCTTCTCTTTCGAATGCTATCGTCCTCGGGCTTCTTCGAAACGATGGGCGTTGGCGTGCCCTGGCTGGGCTCCTTCTCTTCACCACCAATGACCCATGTCTTAATGATTTCCTTAATTTCAACTTGTTTCTTTCCCTTTTCTCGAGCTTCTTTTAATCTTCGTAAATAGCCCGCATATACCACAGCTTCTGCGACTCCAATGATTCCGCTTCCTCCCATGCTCAATCCGAGCCTTTTGGGGGTGCTCCAATGTCTTGCGGCTAACCAAATAGCGACACTGCAGGCTACAATTGATATCAGAATGTTGATAATCAGTGCCATTTGTCGGTTGATATCCGCGTATGTAACTTCATCAACTTCTTCGCTTTCTGCTTGGGTCGAGATGGAGAAAAGCTTCGCATTGGACGAGGTCGGATATCTCTGGGCAAAGGTTTCAGAAGGTGTTGGAGGGTTTATCATGCGCTCGTAAGCTCGGCTTTCTTCTTCTCGGTGCAGCCGCGCCATCAGAGCTTTGTATTCCGAGGTCTATTAAGAGATCAGTAACCCAGCGCATATTTGGAACACTTCGTAGGCCTACTGGTTCTGCTTTGCGTTTTGGGGGTTCATGATATATTCTTGCTCCTCGCAGAAGGTCGTCAAGGTGATACAGCGCCATAATTTGCGGCGGCTCTTCTGGTTCGTCGTTAACATGTCTTAGCAACTTTGACAGCGCAATGATCTGTCCGTGTGAGATCGGATCTCCGATCGATGGATTGTCCAACGAAGGCTCAGGAGCTTCGGTTGTTCTACTGAGATCTAGACTGCTACGCTGAGCTTCTCTTATAGCTGCCGAGATATCAGGCGTGATCATAAGACGAACCATCTCGGTGGCATGACACGATATGTGTGAAGGAATACTGAAGGTGGAGCTGTTACCCCCGATGCATTCTTTGGTTGCTCGTATTTAGCGTCAGGGCAGACCTCGGTAGTGGTGATCCTTGCTGCTCATCATTTTGGGTTGTTGGATAGAAGTCAATGGAGATCTTAAATTTGTCCTGTGCGAGCATGAAAGTCCACCTGCCACCGACAAGGGTATTCAATAGTAATCCGAAAGTATCAATCAATCGGCAAACTTACCTCTGTCCCGGATGTCTTCGCCCAAGACCTAGTCCTGCGGAACGCTATTCTTCCTCTACAGCTCGATATCCTCCAGCGCGTAGGCGCAGCCAGTCAACATGGGCACAAGCTGTGTCCACCGTGCAAGGTGTAATCGACCATGGGGTAGCAAAAGACAGCATTTTCACAGGTGTCTCAGTCGATCCTCTCCGGGTTGTAGGGAAAGAGATGAAATTCCTGACCAGGAATATTCAGCAGCTTCTTGGCTCCGGGCATCCGATCCTCGATACCGTAGCTAAGTATTATACACACTCGGAAGGGAAACATATAAGGCCCCTTCTCGTCCTCCTTATGTCTCGAGCTACGTCTCTCACACCTCAAGGGTCGCAGCGTACCTATATAAGAGCAGTACCGAGTATTGACACACCTATATCTCCAACTTCAATACTTTCTGACGTGAACCCATCATCTCCTGCACATACTTCACAAGACTCCGACATACTTCCCTCCCAACGGCGACTCGCCGAAATAACGGAGCTGATCCATACTGCTTCCTTACTCCATGACGATGTAATAGACCATTCCGAGTCCCGGAGATCCTCTCCTTCAGCGAACATATCCTTTGGTAATAAGATGGCGGTTTTGGCTGGGGATTTTCTACTTGGCAGAGCTTCAGTAGCACTGGCAAGATTACGGGATGCTGAGGTCATAGAGCTGCTAGCAACAGTCATTGCGAATCTAGTTGAGGGGGAATTCATGCAGTTGAAGAATACTTCTCTGGATGAAGCGAAACCAATATGGACAGAAGAAACATTGTCATATTACTTGCAGAAGACGTACCTGAAGTCTGCAAGTCTGATCAGCAAGTCATGCCGAGCAGCCGCGTTATTAGGCCAACATCCTCCGGAGGTCATCGAGGCAGCATACTCCTACGGAAGAAACCTCGGCCTGGCCTTCCAATTGGTTGATGACATGCTAGACTACACGATCAGTGGAGAAGAGCTTGGAAAACCGGCCGGCGCGGATCTGGAGCTTGGGTTAGCTACAGCGCCACTGCTATTTGCATGGAAGGACAATGGAGATCTCGGAGTTCTTGTGGGCCGAAAATTCTCAGCGGACGGAGATGTCCAGATGGTATGTCAAGCAACTACATATTTCCCTGAACCTCTTCTAACCCTTATCAGGCCCGAGATCTGGTATCACGCAGCAGTGGCCTCGAGCAAACACGAGCTCTGGCGCAGGAGTATGCCGACAAGGCTGTGCAAGCTATCAGCGGATTCCCTGACTCAGAAGCCAAAGAGGGACTAATAGAGATGTGCGTGAAGACAATGAAGAGGAGGAAGTAGCCGTGGTGACCGACGAATGTACCACTATCTGAAAAGCCATCACGGAAATCTGTACAGGGAACGGCCGTTACATCCACTCATAACCCACTGTAGAGTATAGACCTGGCTCAATCTGTCGGCCATAGATAGGTATCCCTATTCATGTACATAGAAGTGTCGCAGATGGAAACTATTGCTCAAATAGTGCCCCACTAAGACAATCTAATCCACCATTTTCCTCCCAACTCCTACCAGAGCCCACCTCATACCCAAAGCACCACGCTCACCACCCTCCCACATCCCCTCAATCACCCTCAACCAACCTCACTCCACCTCCACCTCCACCCCCTCCCCTCTCCCTCCCTCCTTCCCCCCTCCTCCCCCTCCCCTGCCCCACGCCCTCCCCCACCAACCCCCTAAAATACACCTCCGCCTGCACGCTACAACTATAACTCACCGGCGTCCAATTCCACGCATTCCTCGCCCCCGCATCCGCGCCCCTCTCCAACAACCCCCTCGCGCACTTCAGCTGCCCCCACGCGCTCGCATAATGCAGCGCCGTATTGCCGTCATGATCCCTCGCCTCTAGCAAAAGCGCTTGCGGGGTGCCGGTGAGCAGACGCAGCAGCACGGGCAGGAGCGCGGCGTGCGGGGTGCGCGCGCAGAGGTGGAGGGACGTGGCGCCGTCGATGTCGGGGAGGGGGATGGAGGTTGGGAAGCGGGTGGCGAGGAGGGTGGAGACGGGAACGGCGGCGGCGGAGGAGGGGGAGGCGATGGAGAGGTGGAGGGGGGTGGCGAGGGCGAAGTTGCGGGAGATGCAGTCGTGTTCGTGGTTGGCGTCTATGAGGAATTCCTGGAATGCGGCCCCGGGGGGGGGGTGGGTGTTAGTTAGGGGGTTTGATGTGGGGGGTTGAGGGGGCTCAAGTGTGGGGGGTCGGAGCTCACGGTGATTTCGAGGAGGCCAAGTCTTGCGGCGAGGTGGAGGGAGGTGTTGCCGTTGTCGTCGAGATCAGGGTTTTGGAGATATTTAGGGTTGTTTTTGACTATGCGCTTGACGAGGGAGAGGTCGTTGAGGTGGATGGCGCGGCGAAGGCGGATGGAGACTGGGATCATGGTCCTTGCGTCAAAGCAGTTCATGAGAAGGGCTTCATATTTGGGTTCTGTAGGTGTGAGCTATGGAGCAACTTTATCATGTCCACAGCTGTCACTCTTTGTTGCGAACGGAGAGCTGTTTTGTTGAATTGCAGAATCTATTTGTTTGCTGCATATGGTGACGCCACAGCACCGAAATAAGAAATACAAGTTTGGGATCGAAGCCATAAGCTATTACAAGTGTTGAGCACTTGTGCAATACCTGTAAATGGTAACTCCCAACCCACAATGCTAATGACCCTTGGCAGCAGTCTCCGGTAATAGGCAGGTTCAGTGCTAGCAACACAAGAGGTGAACGGACTCTTCTCCAGTGGTCGAGCAAGATAATGCAGATTAAAACTTCACTCGGCAGCCTTCAACCCATCACATCCCTTCAAAGTCCCCACCTGCATCGTCATCGTCCATGTCACCTTCGACAATCTCCTTCGCCAACTCTCTCTCCCGTTCTCGCGCTTCCTGGGCGTTCTTTAGTTCTAGTCGATGCTGGTTCATAGGAAACCTCATCGCCTGATTTAAATTAGCATTGACAATGTAAATGACCGGTCACAATGTACTTACCTTAACACTCTCGTCATGAAGATCAAGACAAGCCCTGATTCGATCGTGGAAGGCCTCTCCAGGTTCTCTTGTAGCGTAGACGTCACCAATCTCTTTGCTCTTCATAAAGCCGTGCTCATGATCAAGCGTGGCCTCGATGACTCCATCCCGGATTGCCTTAGCCACAATATATTCTGCGGACTCCTCACTCTCGAGGTCTAACTTCAAGCAAATGTCCCTCAAAGATATACGGGCATAAGACAGTGACATCATCCGTATTCCTGTCTTAATGACGTTCTGCCGCAACCGAAGAATGAGGGTGTAGGTGCCATCGCGCCGAAAGATGGCATTGTGAGTCTGCACAACATTGAGGAACCCGTCAATTTTCCCAACACGTACAGCCTGCACAAGGCTCAGATAAGGTTGCATTGCGTGTTCCAGGCTTGGTCGACGGAAAATAGCTCTGTCTGGAATGTCTCCCATCAAGAGCTCCACGACAATCAATAATTTAGAGGATGCCTGATAAAATCCGCCAGCGCTGGGCGTAGATGGTGACTTGCGGGTGGCGCCAATCAGATGTTCATGAGCTTCAGTGTAGGACAGTTGTATCGCGCGTATTCGTCCAAGATAGTATAAGTACCGGGCAATTTGGTTGTTTGATGCGGCGGGAGGGAATTCAGAGTGCGAAATTAGTAGGTCAGCTTGGGAGATGTGGGACGTCGATAGATAGTTGCGGAGGAGTAGAGTAGTGACAGTAGCTCGAGTGTCCTGATCTTTTCTTAGCACCGAGGTTCGAAGCGCTTGTAGGAGGTTCTGTCGGATGGACACCACAGATGCCATGGGCGAGGGTGGAAGGGGGACCAGTTGTTCAAAAAAAAGAGAGTAATAGAAGTATACACGTGCAGCTAATGCATCAAGCGTGCGGCGATTTAGTGTACGAAGTTTCTCAACAAGATTGCTGGAGAATTTGGCTCCAATTTCGACTTCTTTTGTATCGTAGAGGTATATCTGGACGAGGATAGATAGATAAAAGTCTACCTCGGGGAGCACATCTTTCGATTTCCCTGGTGGAGTAGGCCTCCCTTTGGCTGTATCTTCATCATCCACTTCCGCATCGCTGTCCGGGCCATTGAAAGAAGTATGCTCCTTGCCTAATGCCGCTAGAAGAGTCTTTGCGGTGGAGCTCGATGAGAAATAAGTCTCTGTAATGACTTGTGCGAGGAGATCTGGAGAAAGGTGTTTGCGGACCGATGACATAGAGCGAAGTACTCGTAGGGTAAACCGCGCATCGAATTGAGAGACAGCTCGATCAAGCAACGTGAAATTGGCTTTCATATCTGGGTAGAAGCAGGGTTAGTATATGAAATAGTGCGATAGACAAGGTCGAGTTTGCTCGGACTAATCTGTCATGGTACTGACCTGAGACTGCCTTAATTTTGGGGTCAATTTTCTCAGACTCCGGCTGACCGGTCTCCGCATGCTCCGTATTTTCCATCGCGACATCGCCCTCCCCATCTTTACCAGGCTCACCGGACAGCTTGGAGCTTTTCGGTGGTGGCACAACTAAGACCATCTCGTCTTCACCGTCTTTACCTGTACCACCCTTGACTGCCACCGCACTGTCGTCTGCCATTTCAACATCTTCGGTGCCATTAACCCCATTCTCGATAGGCCCATTTCCATTTGTTTGTGGCTTGTCTTCACTTCCGTCCTTTGCTGAGTTCGTCATAGCCTTCTTCGGAGGGATGGCCTTACCCTTTGATGACGTTGCTCGTGTTGGAACTGGCTTGTCTTTCGAGCTCGAGCTCTGAGAGTCTGACCGTGCTTTCTCTCCATTTGTTTGTGAGGATGTTTCCTTGCTAGACCTCAAATTTCGTCTCTCTCCAGGCATATCGGAGGTAGGTGGACGCTTGGCGTTCTGGAAGTTGAGCAGCCACTGAGGTCTTGAGAGTACGTTGTGGCCGGTCCTTATATACCTGCTGGTGGAATGCTCGTCTCCACAAGGTCTTGCGTTATTGGCGTGCCACAATGAGGAGGGTACGGAGGCGATGGATTATCAACGATGCAGTAGAGGGTCGTTGATGGATAAGGAGCGCTAAAATCAAAGCTCTGCTGGATCCGCGTTAAAACAGTGTAGTAATCAACTTCGGTTGCCGTAATCTGCTATTCACCAAGTCACAGCTATGGTGACCGAAATGCACAAGGTGGATGTGACAGTCGTTGTGTTGTTGAAAGGTCAGATGTTATGATGTTGTCAGTGATTCGAAATAATGTAAGCTACGAGGTTGAGGCCGCCGTGCCCGTTCCGTTGTTTCTCACGTGACTGCAACTACCGCGCTTGGTACAGCGCCTACCTTAAGGTCGGTGTAACGCGTCAATCAATGATGGCCAAAGATGCTCTGATCGTTATTGTTCACAGCAACAAAGAGGGTCAAGCTTGTCTCGTTTTGGGTGTCAACCATGACGTTACTAGACAATCATCTCGAACAGATCTCTCTGTCATCAGCAGCAATCGCAGAACTTCCGTATGCAATCCTCAATCTTTGAGTGGGGTTAGGCGGAACTAAACGAAATGCCAGCTTTCCTCCTCCGAAGATCTTTACGAATGCACTGCTACATTCTCATGACATCACCGCCCTTATACGAGACACTGAGGCGCATGAGCGTGCCCTCTTCACCCTTGTACCAACAGATCAAGCTCCGACATCTCGGCGGAGCACAGGCCATGGTCTTAAAAGCAATGGGGAATCTATCAATGGATCGGGTCTAGTTCGGGTCCCAAGGCACGATTCTGCTGTGGCTACACTTTTAGGTGGTGAGCTGGGAGAGCAAATTAACAAGGGAGGAATAAGCGATAGTAAAGAGAAAGGAGAAGTTGATGTAAACGTGTTACTCAAGGGTGCTGAAAAATTATGCGGAGTTTAGTATGTGACCTCTAGCAACCGAAGCCCCGTTATTCATAACTTTTCAGTCCAATTCCTGGGGCTCCTGAGAGGATAACCTCTTTACGATCGCGCTATGAACATCTAAGCTCCTCGGTCGCTCGATACGAGTTACGATTGTCAAAACAGACCGCACAGTTGTCTAAGATGAACAGGGGAAAAGACTACAGTGGGGACCTCGACGACGGCGAAGACGGTGAACTTGTTGAAGATGACGAAGGGTTCCCAGAAGCGCCTACAGCTTTCGAAGAAGTGCAGGTCACCGCAGAGGACCTAAGGAGGGAGGAGGAAGAAATTCGGGAACTTGAAAAGAAGAAGCGCGGCCTTGAGGATCGAGTTCGTGGTATGGAACGCGACCTCGGGGGCTTGCTGAGATGAGGAAATAACCCAAATTTCCAAATATCAGAGATGTGGATACTTTACTATCTAGAACAGTAAGTCCGTGTAGGCTCGTTTGTAAGATGCGTGAAATACTAGATCTTTGTACATCATGCTGATGTGGGCAACGTCCACCGAGTAGACCTTCGATGAAGATCTTTTGATGAAAAGTCTCATGATATCTTACTGCTCCGACGCTTCGGTCATCTCGTCAACCCGTAAAGTACCAAGAATGTGGTAAAAGCGACGCGGAGATTCCACTACATAGCCACTTCTCCAATCGTAAAGCTGAATCCTCAGTCGCTGAGACCAAACCATTACATTACCACTTTGATAAGCCACAAGTCTATATCTACATGCTGATTATCTTGGGGCCTGACTATCTGGATAATCAAACATCTCATGACCTTCAACTCCAGCTATTCGACTGCTTAATTCCTTTGCCAATCCTCGAAGCTGCAGTCTCAACATCACAGAGATGCCTACAATCAGGAGAATCACTTGCTTGGGTTCTGGTTATGTCGGTGGCCCTACGTCTGCTGTTACGGCGTTCAAGTCCTCAAATATTGAGGTTACGGTGGTAGATGTAAATCCAGACCGCATTGCAGCATGGCAGTCCGATTCTCTACCAGTCTACGAGCCAGGTCTCTATGATATTGTTCGCACTGCCCGCCAAACGAACCTCTTCTTCTCAACGGACATAGACAAAGCTATCCTGAACGCTGATTTGATCTTCGTGTGCGTCAACACTCCGACGAAGGCGGATGGTATAGGAAAAGGCGCGGCTGCCGACCTTGGCTTCGTTGAAGCAGCAACTAGGAACATAGCACGAGTAGCTACTTCGAATAAAATTGTGGTCGAAAAATCCACGGTGCCATGCAGGACAGCCCAATCCATACGGGAAATAGTGTGTATCTTCCCTTCTGTCTTGGTCGAAAAAATACTGACCATTTTAAGCTTTCAGCAAATGCACAACTGGGCGTAACATTCGACGTGTTGTCGAACCCAGAGTTTCTAGCCGAGGGCACAGCCATAAGAGATCTCTTAGAGCCTGACAGGATTATCATTGGGTCCATGCCAACTCCAGCAGGCCACCGAGCTGCGAATGCCTTGGCCGAAATCTACGGGCAGTGGGTCCCTCGGGAGCGCATCATAACAATGAACCTATGGTCTTCTGAGCTCTGTAAGCTAGCCGCCAATGCTCTTCTTGCTCAACGAATAAGCAGTGTGAATGCACTGAGCGCCATCTGCGAAGCTACAGGAGCAGATGTCGACAAGGTCACCCATGCTTGCGGGTTGGACTCGAGGATCGGTCCCCATATGCTAAAGGCTGGTCCGGGCTTTGGCGGCAGGTAAGACAACCGTCAAAATCGTCACCGGGCAATGAGTTGACCGCGTTAGCTGTTTCCAAAAGGATATCTTCAATATCGTCTACCTGTCCGAGTCCTTGCACCTTACTGAGGTTGCCAACTACTGGCGTGTTATCATCGACATGAACGAGCATCAGAAACAACGCTTCACCAACCGAATCATTTCCTGCCTGTTTAACAATCTCAACGGGAAAAGGATCGCCATACTAGGCTTTGCCTTCAAAGCCAATACCAGTGATACACGTGAGTCGCCTGCAATAACTTTTGTGGGCAATTTCGTTGCGGAAAAGGCTCAAGTCGCCATATATGATCCCCAAGTCCGAAAAACACAGATATGGAAAGAGCTGAAGGATGATGGCAACGATATGAAGGTCATGACGTCGAATGTCATAATTTGTCAGTCTGCTTACTCTGCTTGCCAAGGCGCGGATGCCGTCGTTGTGGTGACGGAATGGGATGAATTCTCCAATAAACCTCCTAAATCTGGTATCGAAGGGAGTGCTGCAAGATTAGATTGGTCTCTTGTGGCAAAGTCGATGAGAAAGCCGATGTTTGTCTTCGATGGCCGGAACGTGTTAGATGGTACCAAGTTGGAAGCACTCGGATTTCGTGTTGAGGCCATTGGAAAGCCGAGTAGTCGGCCTCGCTTTCTAGAGGATTAAGTTAAGATTTGAGACCTAGGTATCCTGGAAGATCGTCTTCTAGTCTACAGATATTACGTCTAATTTGTCTCTTATCTGACAGCTTCTTGTCCTAAACCTTTTCAAGATGCAGTCCTGTGCTTGGTTTTGTTTGATCGAGCAATCGTTCTCTTAAAAATCCATTGGGTCAAAATCTGCCATTTTAAGTCTGCCGAGCATGTAAACCTTCAACAAATTGAATTCTACGTAGGTGTCTTTCCTCCAAAAGTTGACTTTAGAAGGCTTAACTTTAGAGGGCATCTTAAATTCCACCTCCAAACGAGATACAACTGTAGCGATAGCTGGGGCTTTGATATCGGTAGACGGAGTTCTGAATTATTACTATTTACAGACAGAAAACGTTGGCTCTCGTTGGTTTTGCAAGATTGATCCTCCCCATCCAGTCCGTACATAGTATCAGCTATTGCCCAGAGTTGGCGAAATTAATCAATTCTCGGGAAAACTGATATCTAATATTTGGATTGAAGAACAGTTACCTGTTAAAATACCTGGCCAAAGTAGTCGTAGACACTGCGAGCGTTGAGTACGTATACTGGACACAGCACGTATTCAATTATGCCACTGCGAGTTGGCAAAGAGTACCAAGTTCGGAAATATGTAGGACGACACAACGAAATATCTCTAACAAACCCCAGATTATTCCTCTGCTTCCTTTGTGCCGCACAGATCCGGTATTACATCTAGCCAGACCGCTCAGTTAAGAAAATTCCACAACCCCAGTCTTAGATACCTTAGGTATGCCCATGTCGATATGCGTCACGGTCGATTACAAGAAATCTGCTTAAGGTATCTCGAAGCGTTTCGTCCGTTCTCTCGCCTAGCGGAGCAGAAATAGAAGAATTCTAAAAGGTGAAGTAAGCCACACATAGGATGTTGGCACACGAAAATAATAGACCTGAGTATCAAGCATGTTGTTGATCTTGGATTTCTAAGAGCGGTGGGGATTTATGAAGACTGATCTCGAAGACCTGGAGAGCGTGAATCTAGCATATAGTACGGCTGAAGGCTCCGTGTTTCCTTTTACAAGCCGCACAATACTAGAATGGTGAGAAGAAAAGACCAACATCTATAGGCTCGTAGAGTATTTGTGAATTCAACGAAATAATGCTTCCCCTTGTGCTCCACTTGCTCTCAAAGGGCAATGGTATTATCATGGGACAAGAAGCAAGAGAGACATAGCCAGCCAAGACGCTGTCAAGAGAACGCAGCTGGAGCGTATATGATTGCAAATAGAAAAGTCGAATCCAAATTGAAGACTAAGAGCACTATGAGGAATTCCTGTATTGAGTCAAGGCTGCTAACACCCAAGACGGTTTCCGACCAAAAGTTGTAAGTTAATGGAAATCTTCATACAAGCAGATAGCAACAGAGCCTTGCCATGCACAAGGAGTTTAATACATCATGAACGAGTATTGCAAGAGATTAGTTCTAACCATCATTTTACTATCCAAAGCCTCAATTGGAACATGAGTGATAAAACGAACGATAGAGACTGGTTGCTATATACCTGGAGCTGTGTGTGCAGTAGTGCTATGTATAATAATTGTGTGTAACCTTGACTAGAAAGTCAACTGCAATCAACTACGAGTGGCAGTCGAGGGTTTGAAAGGGAGCAACAGGAGCTCGGGCCATGCGGAGGCTGATTGAGCAACTTTTGGTCCCCCACCATCACCCAACGACCCACCTTTGCAACACAATAATTCTGCGTTCGTCGTTCCTATCACTTTGCCTTCATGCTACACTTGAGCTTTGGGTTGAACATCTGCTCTACTCAGGAGTCTTGTCAATCTCTCTGCATGTCATTTCACCGTTGCTGCTAACTATCTTCGATATCGTACAGCCATCTTGCTCTCAATACCTGAAGCAATCTAACGCCCAGCATGAGTAATGCACCTCCGGGTCAGCAGGTCCTTCCAGACCCTAAAACCTTGATCAAGCCCGAGCAAGTCTCTAAGATTATACACCTAACCGACACACAACGGGCTTCCTATACAGCAGGAATTACAAAGTTATGGCAAGAGATGAACAGCCTTCCAGAGGGTCATCCTGAGCGCACAAAGGCCCACAGGAAGCTTGCCGAAGTCTCAAACAATATAAAAGCCAGCCTTAAAAAGTACCAAGCGGAACAACAGTTACAGCAACAGAATGGTACAAGACCCGTGAGTCAGGGCCAGCCAACCCAACAGAATGTACGGATTCCTACTGGCACCCAGCCGCAAGCTCCTGAACGTTTCTCGGAGAATGTAGTGAGAAGCCTTCAAAACCAAAGTTTCATCGTACCACCAAATGTTGAAGCACAAGGGCAAGAAGCATCTCAACAATGGATTCGAGACGCACAACACAAGTACGCGCAGCATTTACAGAGATACGAGATGTCAACGAACAAATTAACTGAGCTGAGCCAACTTGCCTCGTCACGACAAGCCCAGGGCAAACTCTTCAGTACAGAGGAGGCAACAAAGCTTAACAACCACAAGCATCAGTTTCAGCGCCAGCAACAGGAGTCTAAGGACTATCTCACTAGATTCAGAAGTCAACAAGAGAGCTACAAACAGCACCGGAACCAAATGGGCAATCCGGGGCTTAACCTTTCCCAAAATCCGAATTCACAAATACCAAATCCACAACATTCACATGGTGGTGATGTGGGCCCTCAGCCAGCTCAACCACAGCTGCCTTCAGAACATCAAGGTCAACCACACACCGTTAGTTCGGCGCTAGACGCTGCTAGAAACCAGGCAGGCTCAACTGGTCGCTCTGCGATGAGTCCTACAAATGCTGCACAACAAGGGCCACCACCACCAAGTCAGGGCCCTACTTCCCAGAATGGAGTCACTCAGGCTCAACCACAAAATTCACATCCTCATCTCAACATCAATACAGGTTCGGGCCAGCCGCATCAAATTCACAACTCACCGCAGGTTACAAATCCACAGTCAGCAGCACCTTCACAGGGGCCTCATCCTCTATCTCATAGAGCCGCTGTGGATCAAGCTACCCGTTCTTACACACAACCAAACCACCAACAATCAACCCCCCAATCTTCGACCCACGCACATCCCCAAATGGGAAACCGTGACCCACAAAATAACAACAACGTGAAAATGCCAATTCCTAAGGATCTTAAGATTTCTCAACCTCAGCCTGTCGCCATGGGACCTGCGCGACCTACGCTGACGGGCGGACCAAGTAATGGAGCTCAAGGATCTATGGGTCAACCAGCAATTCAAAAACACCCTGGCTTCGTACTCGAAGGCGATGGAGAGCGGGTCCTTAGCAAGAAGAAATTGCAGGAGCTGGTGAGACAAGTCACTGGAGGAGGTGGAGGCGAAGGTGAAGAGGAAGAAGGACTGACAGCCGAAGTTGAAGAGGTATTTCTTAGATCTGCTATTACCGGTAGTAACACTTTCACTGACCGCCGCTTCAGACTCTCCTCCAGGTGGCCGATGACTTCGTCGATCAAGTCATCGTAAGTGCTTGCCGCCTTGCCAAACTTCGCCAGTCTTCTACTCTCGAGCTTCGCGACATCCAGCTGATCCTCGAGCGTAACTACAACATCCGTGTTCCTGGCTATGCATCCGACGAACTTCGTACTGTCAAGAAGATTCAGCCTGCCCAAGCCTGGACTCAGAAGTTGAGCGCTGTGCAAGCAGCTAAGGTGACAGGCGGAAAGGGAGATCTGTGAGCTGGGAACCGAGATCTAAGCTGCGCGAGTACTCTAGTTTGGGTGTATCTGGCGTGCAGGTGCTAGGAATTTTGGACTTAGAATCGGGTAAAGGGGTTTGCATGATACCAGGACTCTAATGGGACACTTAAGCATCGGCGCTTAGTGCAAATTTATTATTAGGCCAGGGGTGGAGTATTGAAGGTCTTTTGGAATGCTGGGTGTGAATTCGATCTACTAGCATAAAGTGACTCGGTTGAGTTGGACCTCCTATCTTTTTCCTGCATTGAAGAGCTCTTCTGTCAACCCTATGACTGATCCCCAAAATTTCCCGTCATGCCCTTGTTCTTCTCCTTTTGTCATTTAGACCTATATCCTAAGGCCGATGGTGACGAATCACTTAGTGGAATTTACAGTAGTCGGTTCAATTCTTATTTGCACAGCGGCACAGGCTATGTTCTACCTCCAGCTTCTGCGTTCCTCCTCGTCTATTTGATTTTTCTTTGGTGACTGCAGAGTTTCGCACCGACTGTAAAGAGCGTTCTCTATCTGAGATTTCAAAGAAACCTCGAGCGTCTCCTTGAAAGGCCTAATCTCGTATTTCCTTTCCATGATGCTTGCCCAAGTCGATACACCAATTTTACTCGTAGCCTTCATCTCCTCTACCATCAACCAATCGGAATCCTGTTCTTGCATCCGTATCCCAGCCATTGGTCGAACGCTCCATGAGGACACCGTACAGCTCCTCTGCATTCCTGAGGTCTTTACACACTGGGCATTCCACCATGCGGTTCCGGATGTAGTGATGTTCTGCTGAAGTTGCTGATGGCTGGCAGCGGGAGGTAGTTGCAGGTTCCGACTATTAGTTTTGGTGGGAGGGTAATTAAGCTTAGCATGGTAGAGTTAGAGAGGTTGAGGCTGGTGGAGTTTTAGTAGGGGTATTTGATGTTCGGGTTTAGTGAATTGTAGATTGGAGGTTTTGAAGGAGGAGTGATGATGGAGAGGTATGACAGTATTGGGAAGGAATGGGAGATGGTGTGTAGTGTTCATAGAAGATCTTATTGCGAAGAATTTCCGAACTTTATCGAGGATTAACACTTAGTCGGAACGCATGGTCCTGGATTGACATGGTGCAAATCCCATCTCCAGAACAAGGGCAAAGGGACAAGCGTAATGTAGTTCTTAGGGAAGGATTGCAGATCTCTCACAAAGCCCGTCATACGTAGCACACCAGTCTTCTCTCTCTGTCAAGAATTTCACTTCGTTGGTTCGTAGATTTGAACTCGGCCACTGCACATCTCTTCATCCACCATCATTACCAACGACCTTGTCAGGTCTTCCACCAACAAGTCTTCCAACAGATCCTTACTGCTGCAAAGCTCTTCCATTTGATCATGGGAAGGTAAGGGGAGAACATATCGAGAAACTGCAAATAGTGTGGACTGCCTCAATGGATTTTCGTAAGCTTAGTATTCATATTCAATCCCAATGAATTTTTATCGTGGACGGTAAATGCATTGTGAGAGGGCACCAGCCATCCATTGCGCAGGGTAGTGAGGAAGAAGGTAGCTTCCATAGGATAACGGAGCCCAACCATTCGATTGCAGTTTTCGTTAAGCGGCAGTACCTTCTCGTGGAGTTTTCGAGAGGTGTTCCGAAAGTTGGGTATGTCTGCTGGCTAGGTGCTCGCATATCACGCCGATTAGCTCGATAGGGAGGCTATCGATTGTGATAGTGTTATAGCATGTCATGGTTCTTTCGATTCTGTGAGTGTTATTCATTGGATAGGAAACAGCTGGTAGATTTATTGATACTAAGGTGATTTTCTGTTGAAGTTGCTTTCTGGAAAGGAATGTAGCGTTATCTATATGAAAATCTGAAGCTGCAGAGTTTATTTGGGTCACACGCGAAGAAATTTTATAACATACATGTGTAGGTCTTTGGTAGTGTTATGCATCAAGTAGAACAATAGTAACCGCGCCTAAGCGACTGTAAGATCGCCAGCGAGCTGTGGAGAGTCCTACAAGCCTCATCTGGCCATAAGGAAACACGCTTGGAGCCTTTGTACAAGTTTCAAGCTTCGTCCCGATCTTCATTTGTGTTCGAAGTGGAGAATATATATAAACCACGCTTAGTCTGCCTCCAACGTCGGCATTCCTCATCTCTTTCGACCATTCTGGTGAGATCGTTGAGAAACCCAGTGCTGTCCGACCACACATGAACAACATATTCAGGAACAAAAGTCTCCAACTAACAAAAGCCAAGATGTCTAAAGTAGATAATGCTGACGAATACTGTCTCGTGTGGAATGAGATTTCTGGTGAGAGCGCTTGAGAAGGCGAGGCGATCAGGCGAATGACCATTTTACCTTTAGCAAAGGAGGGAAACCTTCGATAAACGGGGATATGGTTATTCATAAGGTAGGTTTTGAACGGGCTCCGATACAAAATTGAGGTTGTACTACTGTAGTCTATTCCCCAGAACCGTGCTCTAACTTAGTGGGAAGGATCTAGAGTCCTCTCTATTTCATGTATGTTCGAAGAGATGGTAAATGTAGAGTAAGTACTAGCGTAGTTTTAAGTTTCCATACGGTCACGTGTACAAGTCTAAATCATACCTTAGCCTTGTTGCCTGACCTCAAAGGTACCTACCTACCTTAACACAACTCAGCCTCGAGCATGGATCGTGTGACATCCGCTTCGGTGGTAGTTGTCACATCCTTCATACATTTAAATATGCGGCCCACCTCGAACTCCCCGGCTACTGACACCAAAACACAAGCAGGCTCGGTACAGGATGAGCCAGCCTACGGACACCTCAAAGCTCTTCCCTGAACCCTCTGTTGACTATGATAGACATGGCCAGCGGCCGAGAAGCAGCGGGTCAAGGTCTTCAAGCCGCGGGCAGGAGGCGGAATCCAATAATCCAGATAGAATACCTCATGGACCCTTTCAACCAGGGCAGCGCCCGTGGAACAAGCGACCTCGAAGCCCAGGGTTGAACTGGTATAAAGACTACGATACACTAAAGAAGTGTAGGAGTGGGAGGGTTCTATTGATCGACTATGTCAGACAAGATCACAGCAAGGAGGGTATGCGAAAGGTTGCAGCTCAGGAAATTGATAGCATTGAGGGTCTGCGAAAAATATATACCAACCCGGATCGTTGTGGAGAAGCCGTTCTTCGATTGTTCCATGTGCAAAATGCTAACTGGGCGACGCACTTCCTGCTTCGAAAGTTCAACATCAACGCTCATGATGATCTAGTTGGCACAGACTTTGGACGCTATGTAAAATACAAACGCCCCGAAAGCCGTGGGCGTAAACCTTTGTTGACTGCCAAGTCTTGGAAAACTACTCATGATCCATGGCGAGGCATCAGCCGGACATCTTTCGGGCTTGACTATCTAAAATCCTACCGTGCAGACAGCACCACGGATCAGCCACACCCTGATATGAACGGGAAGATGATGGAACTGAACCAGTACGACGATGAGGATAACGCTTGTTATGGTTGGGATATTTATGTCCAGAGAATGAGCTGCTACGTTCAGCATAAGGAGACCTTCGCCGAGATTCCCAGTTCTCCGGAGATAAAAAACCCTTACAGTAATAGAGTGACTAGCCGTGGTACACATCAATACGTGCCTAATCTCGAGAGCCTGGATAACGAAAATACCATAATCATCTTCGAAGATTCCCAAACCGGTTCAATAGACGACACTCTGATTGCTGCCCGCCAGCAGTGGGAATCAAGGTGAGCTCCAACAGCAGTTCAATCCATCGTAAATTTGAGATTAGCATAGCTAATGGTGTTCGTTAAAGATGGAGGCGCCTACCATTTTATCTTGCGCTTGAGCCACATGACGTGTCAAACGACGATCGGCTGGCCTTAGAATGTATGAAGATCATCTTACAGGACGTTTGGAAGGGTGTTGCTGATGCTTGGGAGCGCTTCTTCGAGGTCTCCAACAGCCATATCAGCATCCTCGAAGACAAAATTTATGAGGAGCCAGCTGATGAAACTCGAGCACCTGAGCTGTGGATAAATGCCAGTTGCTGGCTGAAAGTGGAGCGACTCGCAGGGCTTCACACAAACGTTGTCAAGGAGATGCAGATCAACCTGCGAGATCTTACTGCTGAGCCCGCGATCGAAGACAATTGGCTCGAATCAAGCCCTAACGACATGGAGCGGATAGAGAAACTCGTGCAAGAAGATCTTGTGAAGCCAACTACTAATCTAGCAGATCTCATGTATAAATCTGTTGGTATAAGAGACAGCCGCCATTCCCTGCAGCTCAGCACAAGCATGTGGAGACTAAGCTGGATAACTTTTATTTTCTTGCCTTTGACATTTCTCGTTGGGTTTTTCGGGATGCATGTCGATACATTCGCGAGCGATATAAGTATCAAGTGGTACTTTGTGGCAGCAGCTCCTATGATGACCTTCGTTCTCATTCTCTGGTATACGATCAAGCATTTTCTTGCCCGGAACAAAACCCCATATTACCGCGGCATATATGAAAACATGTTTCACGAGATGGCTACAGCGTATCCTTTAGTAAGTAGATTTTCCGTGTCGATGCTCCCCCGCTGAGAAGGAAATATGCTAACCTTAAACTTTTCTAGCTCTGGTCTCGGTCTGGTCCGCGTGAGACTGTTAAGCCACAGAAATTGTTGGCGCGACTGAAGTGGCGCCTGATATTGCACTGGAACAGCGCCAAAAATACTATTCAAGCCGGAAAATCAAGTGCGGATGTCGACTATGATGACTTAGGGGCTTGGTCTCACATCAAGAGAATCTTGACACACAGGTGGACCTCCCAGATTCGTCAAACCGAAGACATTGAACTCAATGACCCCATTGCCTCCTTCCAAGGGGCCGCTGGTGACGAGACACAAAATAGCCTTGGTGAGATTACGGAACTTTTTGCGCTTCCAGGTCAAGGGCATTCAGAAACCCTTCCCGGTGGTATGATGAAAGCCGCCGTACTTCAATCACCGTGGTCGAAACGCCTCAGTACTTCCTCAGATCCAGCTAGCGCGGGAAGGCCCAGCAGCAATGGGAGCAGCGCGGGTCGAAACAGTGGTGTGATGGTTGAGGAAGAGCGTCCAAATTGGCTTCAGGAGCTAGGGTCTAAGGGACTTCATCTATCAGATTGGATGGCGTCTTCGGCAGCGGCGAAGAAGGAGAGTAATGATGAGCATCTTCGGCCATCATCGGTCCGGACAGCCTTGAAAGATGGGGATGTGCCGGAGATTTCTATTGTAGATGGACCACCTGCATAGCGCTGGCTTTTCTTGGAACCAGGGGTTGGTAATCTTCACATCATAGGGCTAAGGCCCGCCCATAGAGTTTTCGCCCACTGCTGCAAGGCCTTCAAGATAAGGTAGCAACAACCAATACATCAATATGCCATATGGCCTCGTATTCCAACAGGCTTTGGGAAAGTATGCCGAGGTATAATATGTATTTACATAAATTTTATGCACCAATACATGAGAACGAGCGGCCCTCGGAAACCCTTTTTATGAAGAGGGGTCCTCGGATGCGGAACGTCGCGGGCCACTGACTAATCCCCTCATATGGGTTATTATCATTCACCGCCCAACACTCCGTCCCACCATCACCATTTCCCCCCCACCATCGTCTGCCACTTCATTGTAATAAGCGATATCCTCAAATTGGAAGTGTGGGCGCCATTTGGATTTGAAGGGTATCTAACGTTCCCGAGTCGAGTTCAAATCTCTAGGCAAGAGGACGTGACCAAACCTGAGTCTTCCTAGGTTTTCGAAACGCTCGTGTCAGCAGCAGGATGTCGCCAGAAGGTAGGGTTAGGAAGAGACCAAGTACAGTACCTCCCGCTCCAACTCGGAAACCAGTGTCCGCAGGAAATACTTGATCTACTTATACTATGTCTCTCAGGAACGCAATCATGCCCACCACCAGAGCTGCCACAGCTCGTTGCCGAACAACATGTCCCAATTGCCTCAAACGACAAAGATACTCAAAGATTGATAGTTGTGCTGTCCCATGCGAGTCTAGAGACGTACAGGGCTTCGCATGGTGGTCGCGGTGGTGCGATGAAGGACGAGAAATATTCGCTTCTCAACAGCGATGAACACATAGGAGTTATGCGCAAGATGAATCGTGATATTAGTGATGCAAGGCCAGACATTACTCATCAAGTGTGTTCCAATTCATTGGTTATAACAGCTACAATAAAATCAACAAGACTGAGCAGAGTATTAGTGCCTTCTTACTTTGCTAGATTCCCCCATCAACAAAGCCGGAAAACTCCAGATATACATTCACACAGCCAAAGGTACCCTGATTGAAGTCAGCCCAAGCGTTCGGATTCCACGCACTTTCAAGCGTTTCGCTGGTCTCATGGTACAGCTCTTACACCGGCTGTCCATTCGGTCGACAAACTCGCAAGAGAAGCTTCTGAAGGTTATTAAAAATCCTATTACTGATCACCTTCCGCCAAACTGTCGGAAAGTCACACTTAGCTTCGACGCTGATGTGGTCCGGGTACGGGACTACATCTCAGATATAGGGCCGAAACAGAGCGTCTGCGTTTTTGTTGGGGCAATGGCAAAAGGTAAAGACGACTTTGCTGACGGTTTTAAAGACGACACTATTAGCATCAGTAATTACAGTTTGAGTGCCAGTGTGGCATGTGGGAAATTCTGCAATGCGGCCGAAGACGTCTGGAACATCGTCTAGTTGTCTGCCACATGGTGCGTATACCAGAACCATGAGAGCCCTAGATGTATTCATATTCGCTGATTCACCAGGGCACGCTCGTTGTGAGAAAAGGAAGGTTTGCATGTTGTGGACTTGTGTCAGCTACGATACCAACATCAAAGCTTTACATAAGTTATCACTTCGCCTGCGTTGATGCTATTGGATCTGGCTCTGTTTTTCCAACACATTGCAACCGGTTCAACAGACTCAAGGCGCTTCGCGTCCAGGTGGAGCACTTCAACTTGCTCTACCATTTTCCTTCAACTTCAATCTTGTGTGTTCATTGGCTGTCCTGGATTCAGCTTGGGTGGCTACACCAATTTTTCGGCCCCCTAGGGGTATGCGTTGTTGAGAGGATGCTTTATACCATTTAATGGAGGTCATGGTCAAGATTCTATTGACGGAAGTGGTACGATGTCTGAAAAGTTATGGATACGGTACTGGAGGCGGCAAGCGACACTGTAGCCTATGATCTCACATATCCTAGGCTGGCTAATGAGCGTTTTAATTAGATACTTACCTAGTTGATTGGCTGCCTCAACTGACAATTTACAAGCTTGTCGCCCAACTCCTACTTCCATTCGGCTATCTTAGCTTAGCTGCAGACGCATTACGTGGCAGCCGGTTTCTCCTGAGCGTACCTGGGCTTGCTATGCACAATCTCATAGTCGAATTGGAGATCGTCGGGTACCAATCGCCAGCATAGCTTGACGTATTTGGTACCTTGATAGCAATACTATACCTGTAGAAACAGGTTCAGTTGAACCTCCCAAAGCTTTCTTTTCACCATCTTAAGTGTACTTCTAATTTGCTGTTATACGTGCTACGATTGTTACCATATCCGACACTCTTGGTTCCAAAGTTCCCCTGAGATGCCTGTTTCGCATATTGGACTCACCGTTTCTCATCTTCCCACATCGTGCTCCTTTTTCTTAGCAGCCCTCACGCCGTTAGGTTACCGATACATCGGCCAGCAAGGGAACCAGATTGGGTTTGGTATAGAGAACGCCGAGTTCTTCATCTGTCAAGAAACCGAAAGGTACCGAAAGCCATGAAGAGCTTCTATCATTCCCTCTAATGATGGTAAACGTAGTGCCAAGGCCAGTGCCGCTCATATCGCCTTCTCGGCTCCGTCGCGCAGCGTTGTCAATGCTTTCTTCCTTGCTGCCTTGAAAGCCGGTGGTCGTATTCACGGCGAGCCTGCAGTACGTGATCAGGAAACAGGCTACTATAGCGCGGCTGTCCTGGATTTCGACGACAATTCCATTGAAGTTATGCATCGCGAAAAGAAAGTGGACGCTTCCGGTACAGCAAGCGGAGATCCAGGCGAACACAGGGTCCTCAAGTGGCAGAAGGAGGTGGCAAGAAGTGCAGTCGGATCCGATGTAAAATCTGAAAAGAGTGTCGCTCGAGTTGTAATCAATAACGTTACTACGCCTACTACAAAGGTTTCCTACTCTCCGCGTGAGCCGAAATCGGGCAGCGAAATGAGCGCCAAAGCCCTTGTAGGGACCTTGCTTGGCGCTGCAGCAGGTGCCGCTGTCGCTTATGCCATGACGAAAGGCGAAGAAGAAAGTCAGAAAGTCTCGGCATCCATACCGGTCCTGTATCAAGCTATAGAAGCAGCCAGGCCGTTGCTAGCTCGTTCCGCAACTGAACCTGTACGATCTTATGCTCCATCGAATATCTCCCACGACTCGCGGACTGGACCTCGAGAACTGGAGTATCCCCGCTCATCTGTCTCCCGAGCGAGTTATGGCACGCAATCCCATACCCCATCTGCTGATCGCCGCGCCGGTCCTCTTGCCATTACTTCCCCACTCAGACCAAGCACTCTCGTCGACACGTTCGTACCGCCCTCGGAAGTCGTCCGCTTCCGGCCTCACTCGCTCGTACGAAATAATACAGATAGTATTGCTCACTCAAGTGGTAGTAGAATGACAAATGCAGGCCCTCAGCGTTCAGACTCACACTCCCGTGTTTCCAGTGCCAAGACGATCACGCAGGTACATCTTGGGCAGTTGCAGCCGCCCTCGGTTGTAACCGAGGTGAAAGCCGCCAGAGGCGTACCTCTGCCAGAAAGCAAAGCAACGAGCACTGCGTCGAGCCGCGCCCCCTCCTTGCGGCGTCAAGTCCTAGATGGAGGGTGCGAGAACGACGTAAAAAGTGTGCTTGGTTCGGTGGCCCCCAGCGACAGCGTTAGTCAGGCTGGCTCAAAAAGATCAAAGAGAAGTCGAAAGCCTAGTAGCCGGTCGAGCTCGCATAGATCCGGAAAGTCAAGAGAACCTAGGAAGCACAAGGACAGCGATGGTGAAAGTTACGCCAGTGAGAAGACTGTCCGAGCTGAAGGGAGCAGGACAGGGAGGAAGAGGGAGAGTGTGGTGAGCCTACCCATTAGGCCTACTAGTAAGGCCAGTGTGCATCGAAGCGTGCGGAGCTTCATACCGGGGATGTAATAAAAGGAGATAGCAGCATACCTGTTATAAGGGTACCACGGCCGTCTAGAAGAATCAATAACAGTCGGATAGTTTCTTGTGATTAGCTCTAGTATCGAAACATTTTTTCATTACGAAACCTGTATCGAAAGTCAGGGTGCAGAAAGACATTAGATCACGACCATTTTCCGTAGATCTACTCAAACGAACATATAGACCCAGTTGAATTACCATTGGCTCAAGTCTAATTAGAAGAATGGGAGAATGAGATGTACTCGAGGGCTGTTAGCCTGTTTATCTACTTGATCACTTTAAGGTGTTTTCTAGCTTAGCACGTGATCGCGGAGCCCTGCACGGGAGATACAAGATAGCAACCGCTTTGTGCGACGCGGACCCTCGTTCACCCATTGTACCTGTGAATCCTCCGAAGCTCCCCACTGTGCGATGGTTCAGTGTAAAAAGTGGATTCACGTAGTTGGGATATCATGACTTAGCAAACAATCACCTTTCCTTCCCCCACGGTGTTCATCTGTCTCTATGGGTCGACTTCTTGGTGCTTAATTGCTTTGTTTACTTGCGCCTCAGCAAACCCAACATTATGGTTCGATAGCGTATCTACCACCAAAATGGATCCCGCTGTACAACGTCTCCTTAATGATAAGCTTTACGACAAGAGGAAGCAGGGAGCACTCGAGTAGGTACTTTGGGACCGATCTGAATGGGCACAAAGCTAACCTGAAGCCGTGCAGCTTAGAGAGAATCATTCGAGAAGCCAGCGCCAACCAGGAGTATGAGAGAATAGCAAAGATCGTAGATCAACTATGCCATGACTACGCTTACGCAGTACACCAACCACACGCTAGGAATGGGGGATTGATAGGCCTTGCTGCGGCTTCAATAGCCCTGGGCTCGGTAGGTAATCACAACCGTGGGCTTGAAATGGTTCTAATAGCCAAATAGGAGGAAGTGGCTCGATATCTGAAAGAGATAGTTCCACCGGTTCTGGCTTGCTTCACCGATCAAGATGCACGGGTTAGATACTATGCTTGTGAGAGCATGTACAATATTGCCAAGGTTGCCAAGGGGGAAATTTTGATCTTCTTCAACGATGTCTTCGACGCCCTTTGTAAGGTACGGAGAATGTGTTGCTGCGTTTATTCACATGCTGAACTTTTCAAAGCTCGCCGCCGATTCGGAATTGTCTGTGAAGAATGGGGCTGAACTCTTGGATCGACTCGTGAAAGACATTGTGTCTGAATCTGCCGCAACATACGTCTCGGTGATGCAGTCACCCGATGGTAGTGGATCTGATGGAGACTCGAGCAAAGATTCCGCCGAAGCCTCTTCTGTTGAGCTACCGACCGCATTCTCTCTCGCCAAATTTATACCTTTACTCCAAGAGCGTATTTATGTCATTAATCCATTCACACGTACGTTTCTTGTATCATGGGTTACTTTACTGGATACCATACCGGATCTGGAACTTGTCTCTTATTTGCCTGCCTTCCTTGGCGGATTGTTTAAATTTCTTAGTGATCCAAATAGAGACGTACATGTTGCTACGCAAGGAGCACTTGAACGATTCCTCAATGAGGTCAAGAAGATAGCTAGAATCAAACGTGGCATAGCAGAAAGCCGCAAAGACCACAGGGATGGAAAAGCTAAACCGTCAGATTCGAGTGACAGCGCCAGTGTTCGGACTGATCACAGTACACTGAACGAGAAGTCAGACGCCGCGGAGGCAGACTCTAGTGCTCCCAACGATCCGCAACGTGAAATTGTGGACGGTGATGATTGGGTACCCGGGCAGGACGTGCAGGTCGATCATTCTAAGATATTGGAGATTCTAGTAGCTTTTTTAGAGCCGTCCTCTGGTTTGATTTACCTAGAGTCGTGTTATTGTTCTGAATACTAATGCCACATGCAGAGGAAGAAATTCAGCTTACTGCGCTTCGATGGATCGACAGCTTTTTCCAGATCTGTCCAGAGGATATCCTCGCTTTTGTTCCTCGTCTCTTGGCGCAGGTCCTCCCTGCAATGGCTAGCGGTAGTGATGTTGTACGGCAAGCTGCGAATCGAGTCAACAATTCCCTTATGGACCACATCGTATCTTTACCTGATGAAAGTCCCTCATCCGACAGTCGACCATCGCCTCTATCACGCATTCCTACAAACTCGCTTAAAGATACTGACGGAAAAGCAAGGCGTCCTTCGACGCCTACTCCAAAAATACCACAGACCACGACAGAGCAAGAAGTAGAGGCGAAAAAAGGTGAGGACGCTGCCGCAATGCCGCCTCCACCATCAGCTAGCTCCCCCACCTTGCCAAAACCAGCTGCAGACCTCGACTATGCAGCAGCGGTTAACGCTTTGACACTGCACTTCCTTAACGAGCATGAAGCCACAAGAGTGGCATCCTTGTCTTGGCTTACTATGTTGCATCGAAGGGCCCCGCGGAAAGTGCTAGCCACTAACGATGGAACTTTTCCTGCTCTCCTAAAAACATTGTCCGATCCAGCAGAAGCTGTTGTGACTCGCGATCTGCAACTCCTCTCGCAGATTTCCAAGAATAGTGAGGAAGGTTACTTTACATCTTTTATGGTCAATTTACTTCAGCTTTTCTCTACTGACCGAAGACTCTTGGAGACGAGGGGAAATTTGATCATTCGACAATTGTGTCTAAACCTTAGTGCTGAAAGGATCTATCGAACGTTAGCAGACTGTTTAGAAAAGGACGAAGTAGGTTTAAATCCCAAGCAATGTCTCGAATTGCTAATCATAGGGTCAGGATGTCGAATTTGCGAGTATCATGGTACAAAATCTCAACAACAACCTTATTACAGCCCCAGAGTTGGCGGATTTGCGCAAAAGACTGAGAAATCTGGAGTCTCGGGTGAAAACCCAGCCTAACACAAGTCCAGTGCTTTGACTAATAAGCGCAGGATGGTCAAACGTTCTTCATAGCGCTCTTTAAATCCTGGTGTTACAATGCCGTGGCAACGTTCTCCTTGTGTTTACTTGCGCAAGCCTATGAGCAAGCATATAACTTGCTTCAGATATTGTAAGTGGTAGACATATCCATCATATAAATAGAGCTAACAAATTCAGTGCGGAACTTGAGATGACAGTCAATATGCTCATTCAGATCGATAAGCTTGTTCAGCTGCTGGAATCACCTGTTTTTACTTGTCAGTACATCTCTAAACCTCTTATAGATCAGACAGTGACTCCTTCAGATCTTCGCCTTCAACTCCTGGAGCCTGAAAAGTATCCTCATCTTTACAAATGTCTCTACGGGCTATTGATGCTACTGCCTCAGTCTTCGGCATTCGCTGCGCTCAAGAATCGGTTGAATAGTGTTAGCGCCATAGGCTACCTTCACATCGCCCCACGAACGTATGTGTCTCCTTCCTTATCTCATTTACGCCAAAAAAGCGCTGAAGCGCAGCTCGGTAGTACACCCCAAACACCAGGCGCCCCAGCTTTTGACCGACCAAATCGCCTCAAGGCCAAGGAAGAAGGAGGGATCAAATGGGTGGACTTGCTTGAGAAATTCAAGAGCGTGCAAGAAAAGGCGCGGAGAGCGCATCGGTTACAAAACCAAGTGGAGGACATCATGCCTTTGAACAATGCAGCAATCGAGGCAAGTAAGGAAAGGACATTACCTGATGTGCCCAAACCCCCTCCTAGACCACCGAGCGCGAGCGGTACAACGCCGAGATCTGGCCTTAGTGGGCCACTACATAAGCCCAAGTCGAGTCTCGGCAACTTCAGTAGGCTTACTGGTGGCGTTGGCGTGAGGAAAGGAAAGAAATGATGTTTCTCATGTTTATACATATTTACGACCAGAGTTGATAGCCTTGAGATCTCCCTGCAACTGATAATATATCCTTTTAATCGGTAGAAGCATCAGCATGAATTGGCTGGCGTTTGGCAAATGGTCTAGGGTCGCAGAAGCAAATGCTTGCTGGGTTGGCTGTCGTGCAATTTGGCAGATACACTGGACCTACTTCACATGACACAATAGACTCCGGAGTTCATGGTATCTGAATTTAATCCTGATACTACTTTACTAGACCACAACGTTGGCAGCTTATTGCCCGCTATTTATTGAGCGAAGAGACGTCAGCCTAAATCCAACAATTGGTCGATAATTCCCCTCTCACTGGACTGTGAGGTGTCCAGTTGAAATCTCCAACCACTTTGTGCGATGTACATACGTAGCTACTGTACCCTGGTCGCTCCCAACCAAAGAAACGGAGCAGCCTTATGCTGCAGGCTGTCATGGCCCCAATCCCAGGCAGCACAGGGCCTAAAATTGTGCGACTCACTTGTTCCTCGCCATAAATGGCGAGGCTGGGCCTCCACACACACCGCTCCACATGTGCATATATTTTTTCCCTTTACCAGCAATAGAGATTAGATTCGATAAGTTTTTAAGTGTGGGATAGTTTTTTTTCTTTTTTTTCGCATAGTCGAGTTCGTCATCACCTCAAAGCTACGGCAACCCACACAACATTGAGATGGAAAGCACGGAAGGGGAAATGCCTGAGATGGACGGGGTCAGGGCTGAGGAGGCCAACGTAGGAGAGGTCAAGGTTGAAGAGCCTAAAATCGAAGAGATCGAAATTGGGGGAGTCGAGGATAATGCCGTTGCTACAATACCTGAGCCTTCTACAGCTCCACCAGCCAGAATGGGGAAACTTGAATTCAAGGATATCCCACTGGATATGAAGAGGATGGTTCTAAGCTACGTAAGGAGAGAGTTTTGATATGTATTGTTGATCTAAAATTTTGTCATTTACATCTCCGTTTCCTTGTCTGCTATCGGTTTCCAGTCAAACCCTTGCCTCGTATCTCCATATCTATCTCTGAGGTCTGTTCACCAAATTCCAGTCATTTCGATATCTACGCCGACTAGAGAACCTTCAATACAGTGTGCAATTCTGGGGTTCTGTTCAAAGTTTCAGAACGATTGACAACTATGCAGTAGCTGATTCGCCGGAAATAGATAACCCTTCCATCGGACCGCAAATCTCTCTGCCTTACGAACAAAGACCTTCGGGAAATCGCAACACCAATTCTGTATCGAACCGTAAAAATCTTCGTTGGTGGACCCAAGGATATGCGGCTGAGTGGCGGTTTGCTGAACCGAGAAAATCCTGGCCTGAAGCATATTCGGAATCTTTTCTTAGATTTGGAGAAGGTGACGATTCAAAAAGCACAAATCGACGACTCAGACGATTCTTCCGACGAAGCCGAGGAGTTCGAGGACGTTGCGTTTGCTGCTCGCCAAGCTAATTTTACCATTCGGCTTCTGCTCGATGTTATACCGGTTGATACCTTGGAGTGTTTCAGGTACAATGACTGTTACTTTGAATCCCCATACTCTTACTTTCACATTAATCTGTCTAGACATGCGGAGTTTCAACTTGTGCCTGCATTAGCTGACACTATTTTAGCTGGAACAATTATATGCGAATCTCCATCGATAATTGGGTTTTGCTCTGGAGAAAGCAGAAACGCCTCCAGGAGATCGAAGTCGATGCAACAGACCTTCCGCTCATGCCCATAATTGAGAAAGACCGCAATCTTATAAAAGCCTTCAAAGATGTCCCTGTGCTAAGTCTCTATCCCGCTGAACTCGACGGACTTCGAGTCTGCCAAAAGATACTGCAAGCCAGCCCCGGGGTTAAGGAGTTGACTCTCTCTGCAGGAGCGTTCAAAGCGTCAGATGACAGAGACCCTGAAGATCTTCAGGACTCCAGCACCCATGCAGGTTTATTTAGCCGGACTGTGTTCAGTCATTTGCAGCCTTTCGATGCTTGCTCTCCGCTTATATTGACATCACTCCATCTTGAACACCTATCATTGCGCTATGCGGCTGACACCTACCTGAGGGTCATCAAGTTTAGCTGCCTCAAGACTCTTGAAGTTTTCCATTGTGTAGGTGCCGAGAATTTATTCTCACAGCTGAGCAAGCCAAATATTCGCCCTGGTCAATTGAAGCACCTCTACTGGACGCAGAGTAGCGTCAGGGAATCGCACATTCTTGAAGCATTCGAAGGACTGCTTGAAACCCTGCTAGGACTTGAGACGTTGCATGTGGAAATTGACTATGTCGATAATCTGCCGAAGGTAAAAGCGATAACACATCACGGAAAGACCTTGAAATACCTGAGTATGAACATCCAAGCAGTCGATAGCACTATCAACTATGATCCTGTGGATTTCACATACATCTGTACCAGCTGCCCAGAGCTGGAGCAGCTGTCTGTCGCGTTCCCGGCTACTCCTGTCGACTCTGCAGAAGCAAGTCCCAATTTTGCGACATTCCTGGTAAGAGCTCAAAGCAGGCAAGCTGTTTTATGGCCTTTTACTTACTTGCATCGGTAGACAAGCATAAAGAAGCTTCGTCATCTTAGGACGCTGAACATTAATCCGTTCCCTACTACACATGGGTCCATTATCAATAATCGTGGCAAGATAAAACCACGCTGCCTCGAGCTCTACAAGTATAAGCTCCAACGACTGCTTCAGAATACGTTCGAGATCTGCGACCGTCATGCCGCCGAGATGAATTGGGGCTTGGGTAATCGTTCGGTGTTGTCTGTCATCGGCGTGGGTGCGAATGGCACAGTGATGTCGAACGGCACTCATCATGTTAAGCTAGAACCAGTTCAGTATGTTCGCGGGCAGCAGATTGATGCTTTTGGAAAACGGTCGATGATGGCGGTTAAGATAGAGAGGCACCTGGTAAGATTTATTGAACCAGAGTCGGATATCCTTGACGTGCACATTTGTAACGTATGAAAAATGGCGGTTGGTTCTTTCCGTTCTGCAAGGCGCTCAGTTGGAGGATTTAGTGTAGATATCTACTTCATCTCGAGGCTTCTGGCGCTAATGATGGAGATTTTGCTCCATACCAAAGTACCTACCTCAAACTCGAGTCTAACCCTGAACCTCTCAATGCTGGTCTGAAATAGAAGTAAACCGATTCTCTGAATTGAAGGGACACCTTAGGCAATCCTCCTAGGCCACTGTTGACCCATGTCCAAATTACCCTTGACCGCCTTCGGTAGAGCGTGATTCTGCCGCCATCCTACCTTCACCTCACTTCCAGGACAAAACTAATACTTTCACTACCTAAACACATTCTTTCGCTCTTTAGCTTTCATTGCGCACGCGTAACAATCAGTGTTTCACGATATGCCCCTACTGTCTTCACCTATCCTTCTCTTATGGCTTCTGTACATGTATTCTACGTTATAAGGCATCAAACGCGTTGTTTAATGTGAACTGTGAGCGGATGAGAACAAGACCCTCGTTCAATCATGACTATGATAGACCACGAACACGATGGTGACGATGATTCCCACAATCTTTGGACCCGGTAAATGTCTTCCTCGGCAATGTTGGCGCTGTCGAAGTGTGCGAACATAGGAAATGTCTAGGCTAACAATTTACTCAAGACAGCAAGATCTCCCTGGCCCCTTTGACAACCTGAAAGTCAGTGACCGACCCGTACCAACGAGTCGCAATACTGCTATATCAAATATTGAATATGCTACCTCCAAACTGGACAAAGCCTTTACCAAAGCTGCCGGAGGATCAAGGAAGAGGAAGCGGTCACGCTCTTATGAGTGTGCCGATAATGACAGCGAGGTCGCCGATGTTATTTTGGAGGCCCAAGGCACGAAAACAGCGGCGAAGCTGAAGATAAAGCAACCTGCATTGCGTTTCGAATCCTTGAGGATACCAGACATGGTCTTTCCGAAGTCAGCCTATCGGGGTCATGATTCATCGCTACCTGTCAGTTCTGAACGGGACGTCCTTCAGGATTATCTCGTAAGTTGCGCTTAGAACTTAAATTACAACATTTGAAGAGGCTGAAATTTCATTTCAGACCACAATCGCACCTGAGCGTAATAACCAGGTGCTTCTAGGCAACGAAGAATTTACCTCGTTAGATTTAGATGAATTTTGCATTTATCGATCCGTCAAGATCAGAACCAACAGCAAACAGAGAAACAACACCGAAGAAATGCCTACCTCAGGAGAGATGGTTGAACCCCATGACATGGGTATACGGAATAACAATTTGTTCTTCTTCGATGGGATCATATCGTATGGGCAGACTCGGCGTTACGTGCAGAAGATGCCTTTTGAAATCTTATCTATTGGTGGTTATGAGAATACCGATCTACATACAGTCGGCGACAGCCTGTGGATACAGTCTAGACTCGGGAAAAAATTTGGTGTTTGGTACTGCTTGAAGACTCCCGCCGTGCAATATCGAAGGTTCTATAAGCCATTCCTATGGATCGCAGATTTTGCTAAGCATCTAGTGGACTACATGCACAACCATAAGCAGGTGCATCTTGCTGATCTTAGGAGCTCATTTCAAAAATGGCTGGATGATATGCACGGGACGGAAGAGCGGTTTCGACACTGGTTAGGCGAAAGAGGAGGCAATGCAGATTTCCGAAGTGTCGCCGCAGCTTATGCTACGTTCCTCCTGAATCAAGCCTTTCAGCTTGACGCGATATACGCCGAACATCCTCTGTGGAACGACATACATCCCTTGACCTTAAATTCTATTCCACTGCAGATTGAGCATTCTGAGAGCGATGGATTTAAAGGATCTGCACATCAGCACAAGACTGTCGTTACTCCTTACGTATATGAGGCCTTCAAGCACTTACCCTTTGCTAAATGCTTCGAAGTCGTTCATGATCGGCGAAATAAGGCAAAAAGGAATATCAGCCTCAAAAGCTCAACCAGCATTTCCACAAGTCACAATAAGCCGCCCAATGATCAAAACCGTGTGTGCATTGGAGACGTAGTCGCCGTTAGAAGCGACGCGGAAACCAAGTGGAAGGGGAACGAAAAGATGTGGTACGGCTATGTTCAAGGGATTACGCAAACCGAGATCGGTCAGAAGCTGGATCTTCTATGGCTTTACCGTCCATCCGATACTGCCTGTCAGGGTATGCGCTATTCACATTTAAAGGAGCTGTTTCTAAGCGATCATTGCAATTGTGGGGACGGTTCCATATATGCACACGAAGTTGTCTCCAAACCACGCGTGGCGTTCTTTAAGGGACCCGATTTTGAGGAGACAGATTTCTTTGTACGTCAGAGATACGTTGAAGGCGAATCGGCTTGGATGACGTTGAAAAAGATAGATTTTCGTTGCGACTGCAGTGTGAAAGCTCTGGGCCGTGAGTACAAAATTGGCGATACTCTACTGGTTGCTCGTGCTATTTCTTCAACCGAACAGGTTTTGGAGCCCGTTGTGCTACTTGAGAAAGTCCCTAAAGGATCAACGGGTTTGTTTCGAGTCGGGTTGCTAGAACGATTGAATAAAGTCGTTGGTAAAGATATCCACATAGAACCCAACGAGCTGGTTTACACGAGCGTTGTAGAAGACATTCCGATAGCCAGTGTTCATCGACCCTGTCATATTCGCTTCTACACAAAGGAAGAAAAAGCTCAAGGAAACATACCTGCTCCATATTGCCGGCAAGGAACCGCAGATTGCTTTTTTATCACTTCTCAACTTTCTTCAGATGAAAACTGCCCTAGATCACTGAAGAGGCCATGGCCCTTACCTTTCAATCAAGGGTGGGACCCCGCAGCGGCGCCGTGTCAACCTAAGCTAAGGGGACTCGACATTTTCTGCGGTGGAGGTAATCTAGGCCGCGGTCTTGAGGAGGGTGGCGCTGTCGAATTCAAGTGGGCGGTCGACTATTTCAAGGAGGCGATACACACATACGGAGCCAACTTGAAAGAATCGAGTAATACTAGATTGTTCTACGGGTCAGTCAACGACTTCCTTCGCCAAGCTCTCGAAGGGCGAGGAGGGAAGTTAGTAGCACAAGCGGGCGAAATTGACGTGATATCTGCAGGTAGTCCGTGTCAGGGCTTTTCCACAGCGAACCAAAGGAAGGGAAGCAGTCAAAGTCTTCTAAACGTGTCCATGGTCGCATCTGTACTCTCTTATGTCGACTTTTATCGTCCTCAGTATGCTTTTCTGGAGAACGTCCTTGGTATGGCGAAGTGTGGTGTTAATGGCAAGGAAGAGAATGTCTTTGCGCAGGTGATCTGTGGCCTCGTCGGCATGGGATATCAGGTTCGACCTTCCTGTCTTGATGCATGGAGTTTTGGCAGTCCTCAGAGCCGAACGAGGCTCTTCATTTCTATCACAGCGCCAGGTCTTACACCATTACCCGATCCACCCCAGACACATGCACACCCAGACGGTATTCCTGGTCGTTCGTTGGGGAAAACAGCCAACGGACTACCTCTGGGTTCTCGATATTGGGGCCTGACACCTTTCGAATATGTGACTATCGGAGAGGCCACGAAAGATTTGCCCAAAATGGATGGAAAAACGACTTGCATACCGTTCCCTGACCACCGCGTCACCCGACAGCTCTCCATCGTCAACCAAGTCAAAGTCTCTTGTATCCCCCGCTTTCCAAGAGGCATGAGCTTCGTCAAGGCTGCGAGACGAGGGTTAATGCCGCCGCCTCAGATGGAAGGCTTTAAGAACGCGAACAAGATTAGGACAAGCGAGAAGTCAAGATCGTGGCAGCGTGTCAATCCCGAAGCACTCGTGTCTACAGTGACAACATGCTGCCAGCCGGAGGATGGAATCTCTGGTTCTTGGGTGCACTGGAACGAGGATCGGACCATCAGTGTCATGGAAGTTCGCCGGGCACAAGGATTCCCTGATCGCGAGGTCATTGTTGGCAGTCCAGCTATGCAATGGAAAATCATTGGCAATAGCGTTGCTCGTCCGGTGGCTCTTGCCCTTGGAATGTCGCTGAGAGCCGCGTGGTTGGCCAATAACTCATCGGCACCGCCTCAATCGGCTCTCGAAGGAGTAATACTACCAGTACGCACACCCGGTAAACGCCTTATCTCATGGCAAACACTCGAGACTCGCCCTGAACCGCCCCGCAAAAAGCGAAAGTTACACACCTCCACCCCGAACTCGCCAACGTTGCCCCAAGAAACCATCACCATATCCTCCGACTCCGAAACCGACACCGAGACCCTTAATAACTCTACTGCTCATACAGTTCTGAGCACCACCTGCGAGGCGACGTCCTCGGATACGGATGGCACAAAGACGACTTTCACCCACACAAAGTCAAGAATGATGTACGAATCGCGAATGATGCAAGAATAAAGGATGACTAAAAACAATAAAATCCATGTAACGAATGAAGAAGACGCAAGCATTGAAGATGTACACTTGAAGATGCACCTCGCACCATGGATCTTCTTCTACACTGTAAGGTTGGGAATCCATTTTGTCTGGAATGTAAGCTTGAAAGATGTAAGCTTGAGAGATAGATGCGTGAAAGGCGCATTCTATTGTATGTGAAGGTTCCTATTACCAGTCGGAATAGTGATGCAAGATACCCCACAGCATTTTCGGCCTTATCAAAGAATTGTCTTGTAATATAGCCGCGTTCTGTGTATCAGATCTATCGAATGAAGGTTTTTCGGCAGTGATCTTTCTCTCTTAGATTCTTATGCTTGCTTGGACAAGAACCTCAGAGTATGAAAACTCGCTGGTGGCGTCGAACGGCTCAGCCAGCACTGCCTTTTGCAGTGATGAATTCTCAAGAACATGCGTTGTTACAACCGAAGAAACGAGTGGATGCACGAAGATATACCAGCTAGGTTCTTGCATCACGATTATTTCTGCGTTCGGATGCAGTACACTGATATGTAGATGGCTATAATACACACCCCTATCTAACAAACCCCGGATACTCCCACCTCCAATCGCTGCCCTGTTCATATGTACCATGTCCATAGAAGATCCAACTGAGTCTGCCCCCGAAACCCCAAATCCTCACATCCACAAACACAACTTCCCACTCGCCGTTCCGCCCGCGACCCACTGATTGCTCGGATGAAATTGCGCCACGGCCGGCACGGCCGTGATGCCCTCCCCTCCCAATTGTGCCAGCTGCTCCCCTTTGGGTGTGTAAATGTCGACGAAGCGGTTCATGTTGCCGATGCAGAAACGCTGGATCGAGTTTGGGGGGTGGAGTTGCCATTGGGCGCGGAGACTGTTTTGGGGACCGGAGGGGTTAGTGAGGGAGGGGGTTCAGGGAGTCAAGTCTATTATATAAAAATAATTGCATGGGAGGGTGGGTTTGGGCGGGAGGAGAGAAGGAGCGCTTACATAGTGACCCAGCGGCCGGTTTGGTTGTTGTGTTTGATGATTGCCGAAGGAGCCATTTGCTTATCTGATAGCTTTTTACCGGGTGACCAGGCGCCCATGCTCTCGAACGTGTGGATCTTGACCGTGTCATCGTAGCTAGCTGTTGCAACCTGGCCTGCGCTATTAAATGCGGCGTGGCTGACGCTCAGCCGGCTCTCGTGTTCACCGATTAAAGCTGGTACTTGCGTACCGACTTTGCCGCTTAGTTTCCGCAAATCCCAGACGCGCATGAAGCGATCTAGAGAGGCTGTGGCAATGAAGTGGGGGTTTGACGGGTTGAGGGAGAATCCACCAATTTTCTTTTCCGAGAGCTCGAAGAGGTCCGTGGATTTAGCAGGTGTTCGGGTGTCTGTTCTGCCGAGGTAGCCGTCTAGGCGGGAGAAGTAGAGGAGATGAGGGGATTGAAGGTCCATTTCTACGCCGGACAGGGGCTCGTCAAGGGAAGGATCGGAAGGGGCGTAGATTTCGGAGGAGGTAGATTTGGTAAGGTTAAGAAGGCGGAGGGAAGAGTCGTAGGAGCAGGTGTAGAGATGGGAGGGGTTGAAGGGAGAGAATTGGAAGGAGGAAATTGGACGCGTGTGTAGGTGAAAGGAGGTGATGTTGGGTTCGGGATCGTCGTCTTCCTCGTCTTCGGCTTCTTCGTTATTTATTGGTTGGGTTGCAGTTTGCGAGCCGTCGAATATACCAAGGTTTCCGAGCTTGTCGCCAGCAAAGACAAGGGGTTTCTCGACTACTGGATGGAAGCCTAGGGAGTAGATTCTTTCTGGGGTAATTTTGATCCTGTTTGGCTCAAATCCCTCATATAATACTAGACCGCTCATCTCTTCCCTAAGCGCCCTTAGCTCTTTGTCTGAAGTTTCTTTGACCTCTTCTTTCCCAAACGTCCGCTCGTACGGTTTAGCTCCTCTGGACACAATATCCACAAGGAAATTTTCGCTTTTGTCCCAATCCTTTCCTGCGACCACCACATCGCTCAGATTGAGGTCGCCAGATATTCTTTGCCGCTTCGCTCTCGCTGCCTCTTGTACGGCAACATAATCGTCCTCGGCCTTCCTCTTTGCAACCTCACTATCTGCGGTCAAACCTAGAAGTCGGGACGAAGTCCTCCTTGGTTGAATCTCTTCCTTGACTCGCTTGACGAGTCCCTTTTTCTTGTGTGTAGAGGTGCTCTTGTTTGATTGCTTAGCGACTGGCTTCGGTCCAAGGCCTGCGGAAGCGGCATCAATTGCAAGTTGCTTGAGGAGGTTGTCTCGCTGGGCAATGTTTGCCTGGCGCTGCTTCTCATACTCGCTGAGTTCGGCAGGCTCTTTCTTGACCATGGTTAATACTCGAGACTATGAAGGAGCGAATAGACAGCGAGGTCATCCAATAAATGGTTGGGCGCGATGCTAGCATATGTCGAATCTGGGCGTCATAAGGCGCGTGAGATCTGGAGACGCGACGCAATCTAGTGAAGAGCTAGCGCGATCTCAATCTCTAAGTAAGGAAAGTATTCCCGAGGGCTATTGAGCTCTTGAGAAAGCTTCTAGAACTTCCAACACGGTCACCATCCGAGTTGTTGATGCAGAGAGTCTGTGCTCGTTAGAGCTGGGCTCAGAACTTCACCATGCATCTACGAAGCCTCTGCCTCACCTTCGCTAATCTGCATGCTTACACTTTGTCAACGTCTCTACTTCCTTTCCTCTACGAGACTCGAACGTTGCAAGCAAAGTCACTTTTCATAAAGGCTCGTAGACCGAGCTCTTGTATCTATCAGAACCACCGCAATTTCTGCGCTACGTCTCGATCTCGACTGCCTAATGACAAACCACGATCAGACCATAATATCCCCTTCGAAGGGATCCCGACACACCTACACGAGCCATCACCGACTCCTACTCCCTTACCTTTCTTAAAGCCTAATCGAGAGTCTACAATAACTGCGTCGGAACAATCAACATTCGATCGAATCTTTGCAGACCTAGCCCAGTCCACAGCCAAGGAAGACCCAGAAGACGAGCTTATAAACGATGATTTGGAAGATGAAGTGGAGGACGGAGCCAACCTACAAACCATCTTCGATGCCGCTATCCAGCAACTTAGTATCCGAGAAGATCGTTATGCCGAAGCCGAAGAAAGGAACCGACTCAAATTTGCCGAGCGCCCATTGGCACGAGCATTCAACGTTATCTCTGATAAAGACAGCATATGGGGCAGGTCAGGAGAAGTTGGTGACGATTACGAAGTGCTAGCGACGGCACACCGTGCACATGAGAAGAAGGTTTACGGCATGCTCGACAATGTGGAAACCGACATCGAGCTATGGCGAGTTCTGGAAACCGAAGTCTTCAGCTTAGTCGAAGTTTTCAAGGCCCGCCGGGAGAAAGAAGAGCGCGAAGCTGCCCAAGCCGCCAAAAAGCCAAAAAATGGCGTAGGCCGCCGAAAGAAGAAAGAAAAAGAAGAAGACACAAAAGAAGTACCAAACATTCTATCAACCTCAGACGCCCTCGCACCCAACGCCCTGCTCTCGATCCTCCAAGCCAACTACGGCTCCTACTGCCTACACGCCATGCGCCTTCTGCGCACGCGCTTCCTCACCTCCCCATACACGCTGTACCTCCTCCCCACCATAAAACGCCTCGGCCCCATCTCCTACGTCCTAGGCGCCAGCACCCACCTCTTCAACGAGATCCTCTTTATCAAATGGTCGCAATACAGCGACTTGCATGGCATAGCCGACCTGATGGTCGAAATGGGAGCCCAGGGTGTCGAAGCCAACGAGGTTACGCTGAGACTTTTGTGGGTGATCGGTAAGACGAGGGATAAGGGCAGGGCTGGAGAGCAAGGCTGGGCGATGAAGGCATGGTGGGGTATGGGTGGGCCGGTGGAGGGGTGGAAGAGGATCAAGGGTGTTTCGAGGAGGGCGAGGCATGAGGTATTTGAGCAGAAGGTCAGGATGGCTACGGAGCGGGGGGAAGAGGTGGGCGTGGATGAGGGTGCAGAGGAGCAAGAGCGTACGACTCTGGATATTGGGGAGAATGTATCGGTTGCCGGACGAAGGAAGGCTGGTGAGGCTCCTCCCATACGCAAAGTACGACTTCTTGTGGTCAGGCCCATTGGGATATAATTCTTCACTGTTCGTATATTTCTCTATACTCCGCGTCTGTTATTTGCCTTTTTGATACCCAGGACATAACAGACATCAAACGAAGAATCGCGTTCCCCTTGGCGTCTTCGAAGTGCTCGAGAACACCCTAGATGTTACAGCCATGTTGATTGAGATGTGGACGAAACACCCCCTCGTCCAGTCCAACGTTCAAACCCATATAATCTATGAGTGATACTTCACTTTCTATTCCACTCCAATTCATCGCCATCCTGTCTACTACGACGCTGTAACCTCAACCCCTCCCCTTCATATCCTGACCCCCTTACTCCTCAACCCATTCACAACTCCCATCCCCTGATACCCCACCCACCTTCCCACGCCTCCCAGCACCTCATGCGTCTTCCTCGCGCCCTCCAGCCTCCTTTCTAAAAACGCCTCCGTCTCTGCAAAGTCCGTGGAGGTGTCTTGCGTCATGAAGAGTTCGGCGGCGGCGTAGATGGCGCTCAGGGAGGCGCGTTTGGTGTACCAGGATGTGTCGACGGAGATATCGCCGGCGAGGAAGAGGATTTCGTCTGAGAGGGCGGCGAGTTCGCGCAACGAGGAGGGAAGGTTGAGGGGGAGGGCGAGGAGGGCGAGGGCCTGGGGGTGGGAGGTCAGGTTTGGTTGGTGGGGTGGGAAAGGAGGGGAGTGGCCCTGGGTACCTCTTGCCAGCGGTGTATGATGGGTTTATTGACATGTAGCCGTCGAAGAGTAAGAGTTCTGACATTTGCAGCAATGTTCAGAGGCAGTTCTTCGGTAGAGGGGGCATGCTGAGCGAGGGCCAGACGTTGGGTTACGAGGTGGTGGTTCACGAGGGCGAGGGCGCCGGTGGGAAAGAGATTGACAGATACGTCAAGGTATCCCGCGTCTCGAGCGCCGTGGACAAGAGCAGTGTTGGTGAAGCCATGGCTGGGGACGTGGGAGAGAGCGGCGGAAAGGATGGCGTTTTCGGTAGGGGTGAAGGGAGGGGGTGTTTCATGCTCGTACGAGTGGTAATTACGGGTACATGTTGGTATTCGGCGGCTAATGGTCAATCGAAGGGTGCGAAGAAGCTGAGGTGATGCCATTGATCGGTAGACGGTAGGTAGGAAGGAGTACTTCCGTAGGTAGTGAGCCCACCAACGCTTCTGAAGCTCCCGGCTCCTGTAGTTCCGTGGCGCTCTCGCTACACCGTCCCGCTGCCCTAAAATACGCCAGCGCTATTTCGACTAAGGTATTACTCCTACATCGTCATTCGTCAAGATCTCCTGGCTTGCCGAGTTAGGAGAACCCCCAGGGCCCCAAGGCGTTTGGGTCCTCGGACGCTGAATCTTAATAAATTAGATCCTTCAAACTTTCTTCAAGATCAGATGATACAGCGTTCTACGCAATAAAAGCATTCCATTCGTCGTTCTCAGCCCTCAACGCATTGCTAACCCGAGATGATGATGATGATGATGACAGTAATTACTCCTTCGTCCCTCCTCAAGTACTAGGTACCTTAGGTACGGAGTACAGTATGCTTGTATATCAGCCCTAGTGGGACAACGCAACGTCAACGTCCTATTGGTCAGACGGTTAAAGTGCAATCACAGGCTTTACTCCGTCCAGCCTGAGCCAGGATTGCTAGTAGATGCCTCCTGTGGTCAAGCACGGTAAAATGCTCTGCATATCGAATGACCTGCATCATTGAATGGTCGACACCGCAAGTTGTTATCACCCTAGAACGTGTAGCTGAACGGTAATCGGCAAATTCATCTAACCCAGATGCATACTGCATGCCTACCTTGACCAATGCTATCTTAGACAGATGGAGTGGTTCACAAAAAGACTTTTTGATAAATTGTGGTCGCTTGGCAATCCCACTGGGAGCCTCATGCCGTCGGATCATCTGGTTCTGTCTGCTGCTGTACTCGTAAGGTAGCCAGGAGAGATAGGATGGTGGAGATTGAGGGATGACTGTCCGGAGAGGTGATAGTTGCCGATGAACCCAAGGGCGAAGTTCATGCCGAGTTGATTAGCAGAAGGTGAACCCAAGTGGTAGAGATGCAGTAGTGAAAGATTCCACATCCCTGGTCCGCTGGATTGATTGATCAACGCACTCAGAGACCTAGGATCACGCCACGCGTGCTAACAAGATTACAAGAGTGGGCTTCAGAGAGGACATTTGGCAAGTAATCCATGGTCGTTGAGAACCACGATGCCTCAGCAAGGCCATTATTGTCTGCTGTCTGGTTAATCTCCATGCTTCGGAGATTTGTTTCGCAAGTGCTGTAGGATGCCTTCGCTGTCCTTTGCTGGCGCGTGGGTATGAAATCCATTTCAAGGTGACAGACTGACAGTACTCGAGCACCTCTTCTGGGGCTCCAAGTACAAGGACAAGGTACCTAAGGTTACCGTAGTACTGGAAGATCATGTGATGGTTCACTTGGCGGTGCCCGGGAAGAACGCCAAGTCTTATCGTGTTAGTAAGCCGTGCTCTAGCCCAAACTGCGGTTCGCTTCTCTTAGCGTCATTCAGAGCCTTATGGGAGATGTACAACGTTCCAATGTACTCCGTACCCTACCTACTTACCTACTCTGAATTATCCCACACCCCTTTTGATTATCTTTCGCTGCCACTTGCAGTCGCACACCGGTCTCTCCACGATCCTGGTAGACCACTGTTTGCCGCTTGTGCTGCCACTCGGGTCGATCGATTGGTAATTCGAGCCTGTACGGATACTGCGCCTAAGCCCCGTCCTTCCCTCAGGCCTTCTTCACCGACCAGCCTGTCAGATCATCAAGGTACGTTTCGACCCCCTAACGTGGAAAATGCGGTGATGAAAAGAGGGTTGCTGCATCCATGGTTCCTTGCGCACGAGCATTGAGGCTGACCGGGAAACCGCAATTTTGTTAGGGGGAAAGAAAAAAGGAAAGACGAAACTTACAACGGCACCACAAGGCAAAACTAGGCAACTTGGAGCTGCAGCCCCACACCCCACACCTCATCAATCTTCCTTCTTGTCAAAAACCTTCTTCCACAGACAGCCAGTCGTTCCAACATTTGAGTGGTCCGGTACTCAGTCCACGCGCTCCCGAAGCACTCTCCGAGTCGATTAGTGCTAGATATCGTTGACCGTTCCGACTAAACCCCTGTCTACCGCCTGGCTGCCCAGCGACATTTCTCGTGCACCATCACAGTCACAGTGCCTTGAACAAAGAACCCCTCGGCAATCGTACACTTCTGCTACCTTACCATCATGGGTCGGTCTCCTCCCTCTCCATACCTTTGTACTAAGCTAGCTCATTGATGGTCTACGGCGGGCCATTGTGCCTCTGTTTCTGCTAGACTTGAAACGCGTCTACTTTGTCATCCACCTGTCTTATAGTTTACTTCTCGATGTGAGATACAAAGCTCACAATCTTGTACACAGATTCCGCGGACACCTATCGCCCTCACGCAGTAAGTAGCAAACCTTTCCTTTGGGCTGACTTCCTTTCGTGTCCGATAATTGCATGACTTGCATTGTGGATGATGGTATTCGTGCGCGAAAAATTTCCACACCAATCCCTTCAGATTTCACTGTTTTGTGATTGCCACTTAACACAGCAACAACCAAAGTTCTATCTTTGCTTTCTGAAGCTGAACGCATCCGCGTTTTTCCGAAAGCATCTTTGGCTGTTTTGCAATGGTTCAAGAACCGGGTATGGAAACGACGATGAGCAACCACAATACTGATGCCTTTAAGCGGGAGAGATCACGATCGCCCAGACGTCGCTCTCGTAGCCCTCGTCGTAGCCGCCGGTCGTATTCTCCGCGCAGCCGTTCTCGCAGCCGCGAAGACTACCGAAGGAGTGAACGTCGCTCACGGTCGCCGATGAGTGGTGCCGCCGGAAGCTACGGTCGTGGCGCAGCACCACCAGCAAGAAGTTTCGAAGAACGTGCGCAGGCAAAGGAGCAGATGATGGCTTCAGTTCGGGAATCGTCCCAGCAAGAACGTCGAGTCTACGTCGGCAATCTTTCCTACGATGTCAAATGGCACCATCTCAAAGATTTTATGAGACAAGGTAGGCTTCAAGACACTCTAATCTCTGCAGTCGCTTCCTACTATTAACCGATAGCTAACACTCTCTGCTCCAGCGGGGGAGGTTCTCTTTGCAGATGTGTTGTTACTTCCGAATGGAATGTCGAAGGTGGGCGCCAATACGTAGATGTGGCTGGTCTTTCTGGTTTTGTTTTGGTTGTTGGACGTTGGATTGACGGGTTGGGACTTTGTCCGCGGGTTATGTAGGGATGCGGGTAAGTCGTTCTCAACAATGTGTAGCTGGCTCTGTTGACAAGTTATAGGATTGTGGAATACGCAACAAGGGAGCAAGCCCAGCAAGCGGTCAATACGCTCAGCAACCAGAATCTGATGGGTAGACTTGTCTACGTTCGAGAGGTATGTGAGATATTGCTGGACCTCGGAAATGGACTTAGCCCCAACAGCACTTGAAAGTTTGAGCCAACAGAACGCTGATCCTCACTGCATGTTAGGATCGCGAAGCGGAACCGCGTTTCACCGGACCACCTCCAGCCCGCGGTGGCTATGAAGGAGGTCCACCCCGCGGTGGTGGGTTCGGTTACGGAGGGGGAGCGCCTCCTCCTTCGAGTGGTGGCCGTCAAATCTTCATCAACAACGTTTGTCTTTTCCAGCCCTTCCCTCCCCACCTTTGTTGTGAGCGTTGTTGACTTCGATGGATATAGCTGCCTTACACTGTTGGCTGGCAAGATCTCAAGGACTTGTTCCGTCAAGCTGGTATGTAATACCTGAACACTAACAGTACCTATTAGTTATCCGTCAGTGGAACAGTATTGACCGTTTTCATGTAGCCCAGCAAGGTGCCGTTATCCGTGCCGATGTGCACCTAGGTCACGATGGTCGTCCAAAAGGCTCGGGTGTCGTTGCTTTTGAAAGCGCCGAGGACGCTCGCAACGCCATTGCCCAATTCAACGGTTACGATTGGCAAGGCCGTATGCTAGAAGTGCGTGAGGACCGCTTCCCCGTACCTCCTGGTGGCGGTTTCGCGGGTCGCGGCGGCTTCGGAGGTGGTATGGGCGGACGTGGAGGTTTCAGTGGCCGTGGAGGATACGGTGGTGGCCGTGGATCCTTCGGAGGCGGTTATGGAGGACGTGGAGGTGGCTTTGGAGGTGGCTACGGTGGTCCCCCTGCCGCCGGTTACGACGCTGGCGCTGCTCCAGGCACTGCTGTCGCCCCGCCTAATCCTTTCACTGACTTTGCTTCCTCTGGGGGCGAACGCAGCGAAACCATCTATGTTCGAAACGTAAGCCTTGTTCTCTTGCGTATTCCATCGCGCGAACGCTAATAAATCAGTTGCCTTGGTCTACGAGCAACGAAGATCTAGTGGAACTCTTCTCAACCATTGGAAAGGTTGACCGCGCTGAGATTCAATATGAGCCCAACGGACGTTCACGCGGTACCGGTGTTGTTCAGTTCGATACTGCTGAGAATGCCGAGACGGCTATATGTAAGTTTTCTCTGCTGTTTGCTGGCATTAGTATACTCACTTTTTCGCAGCCAAGTTCACCGGCTACCAGTACGGCGGGCGCCCCCTCGGTTTAACCTTCGTCAAGTATATGAATCCCAACAACGGTGATGCTATGGAAGAGACAGAAGGACCAGGAGGGATGACGCAAGATCAGATCATGTAACGACTGCCAGAATTACTTACTTACAGTACGCTCCTGCGGATCTCGACTGTCCATCTTCTGTCCAAAAGTTTGCTTTCTTAGCTAGATCTCATACCTTCACTCCAGGCTCCACTTGTCCAAGAAGGCATTTTCTCGGTAGTCGGAAAAGTGGATTCAACCTTTACTAGCTGCTACCCGAGAACTTTACACATGTACCATCACTTTTCCTTCGTTAGCTTCTAACTGATATGCTGTCTTGCTAGGATGTGAGAGCTTCTGAATAGTCGATTAGGAAAACCATGGCTTGAACACTTCTCCATGGGCTACAAGAAAAGAATTGGGAGCACGGATCTATACTGCTAATTGTGTAGAGCGTATGTAATCACCAACGACAGTACGTGGATACCGTTCTAATTAACGTTCATCTTCAACGCTGCCCCATCTCCAGCCAGCCCATCAATTTCCTTCCGCCAGCGCTCGCAACCGGCTCGTAATGGGTCGGTATTCCAAATTGCCGCAAGACAGAACAGATGCAACGCCTAGTGCCACACTACAGACCAAGTCGTTGTCCTGAAATACCTTACCGCAGCTTGGTGGCTGAAGATCATGGTAGAGACTGTTTGACTATGGTTTTCCAGTGAATCTGCAGTTGATGAATTTGTTCCCCATTACCTAATCACCATATCGCAGTTTAGATCTTTACATACCGTATCCTTAACTATTTCTAGGTACGGATAAGGGTTGAATGCTGATTTAACTCGAGGATACCAGCCTTTTTTCTGCTTAGCCCATTGATTTTTGTATATCTCATAAGCTTCCTTGCGGACCACAGCGGCATTCTTGTCCACTATTTGCGGAACGTTCATCTGCTCTACGTTACACATTTCTCGTACTCACTATTCCAAGAGTCCTAAACGACTCATCTCCGGACTCAACTGCCTCTGGGATTTCAGTGTCTCGGTGAGGTTCGGAGGAAGGTATCTCTCGGAACGTGCCTTCCTTGAGGTGAATTTCACTCCGAAGGTCGAAGAAAATTGAGCTCACCCCAGTCAATGATTCACTTCAATCCCACCTCACGATCTCGTCCCTACAATTGTATCATCCAGAGCCCCCTGTTGCTCCATGACTAGAACCTACCACGCTCCTATAGACGTGGCGACTACACTGCTACATAGTACTCACCCCTCAATTTCTTTGACAAACTAGTCGAACGCGCTCACTTGACAGTCAACGTACGCAAGCCCTTCCTATGACTCAATTGCAGAGGCTGACTTATTCCACTTAGATGGATCGCCTGCCACCGGAAATTCTCTGCTATGTTCTGGAATACTCAACGTGGGGCCACAAGGGTGAGAACGCGCCAGCCCCAAATGGTCCTACAATCATGACTCTAAAAGCGCTGCGACTGTGCTGTCGAACGTTTGCAGAGCTTGGTGCGAGGTACCTTTTCGCTCGGCTATCGGTCTACATGACCGACTCCAGCTTCCTTAAGATGAGAAACATCGCTGAACACCCTGTATATTCACATATGGTTCACGAGCTCGAGATCTTTCCGAGACTTCTTAGTTTTTTGTTGGACGAGGACTATTATCGGAAAGAAGTATGGGACCTTCTTGATGTTGAAGCAGACGCATTACACTACCCTTTGTCTACCGAAGAAGTGGATGCCACATATGGACGATTCGAGGGGATCTGGGAGGATCAAATGAGATTGTCTGGCAATGTCGAGACCAGACTTAGAGCCGCCATGGATTACTTCACTCAGCTTCATAGCATGACCTCTTGTACACGGCAAGAGCACGAAATGAGCCAATCCAGGCAATTAGCCTTGCCCAATGAACAAAGTCTAGATGGAGGACCACGAACGCACCGTGGCGAATACTGGGACAATTATGGAAATAATACAGATGATACTATATCAATTATAAGGGCGATAGCATCGAGTCGTCCCCTAAATTCTGGGATTCTCCGCGGAGGAGTGATCTTTAGGTCCTTTTCCCTAGATTTCGTGCGCTTGTCTGCTGAAGACCTTGGATTGATAAAGCGAATAGTTACTCGCTTGACTTCTTTTAGCGTTAACGTCCGCAACGACGAAACGAACATCGGCATTCCGGTGGAATTGGGTGACTGCAGACGGTTGTTGGAATGGAGTGGCCCTAAGCTCGAAAGGCTGTCTGTCGTTAATCTTGCGAATGATGGATTTAGCCTATCATTTGCACGTGTCTTCGGCACTATTCATTGGCCACGGCTCAGTTGGTTGTCTCTTAGCAATTTTCGGGTGCATAGCCACGAGTTGATCACCTTCCTTCAGCGCCATACATCGACGCTCGCAAAGTTGCATCTGCAGCAAATCGTGCTTCTCTCAGCATCATGGCTGAGGGTGTTTACTGAAATTCGAGGAGGAGCATTGACGGCCATAGAAATTCAGCGGCTGCAAGTGAGCGATACAGAAGCTCAATTTTGTGGCTGTCGCTGTGATGCTTGTGACGAGACTGAATCGTGGGAGGTCTGGCAAAAGGATCTCAATTTATTCATTATCGGCGACGGGTTATGGCCCTCCAAGGTTCTTCCTTCGTTTCTGACAAGAAAGGTAGACCTTATAGAGGATGAGTCGGATTAAGCACGTAGAAGTCGACGGAGCGCGAGAAAGAGGGAGCATCCTGCTGCAAAAGTCTCGTATACCCGCCTTTAGATCCATGGTGGTAGCATGTCGGCTGTAAGCTCATATACGGAACGTTCATCGAGGAGGAGTCTATGCTGATAAGAGCTGAAGGGATTTCTGACCTAGGCTGGCTTGTAACAACATTTCTTCTTTCAATGTGTCATTTCGAGACACAAAGTCTGGCAAGGACGTATCAGCTACGATTAGTCAAGGCCATAGGTTTTCGAAAAGTAAGGCTTCGGTTTATTGTACAAGAAGATTCAAGAACTTCGGCTGCTGGGCTTCTCTCTCCAGATTGCGTTTTGAGGCTAACTCTATATTTTTCCTTTTCTCTTCTGCCCTTTACCCTATTATGCCACCCCCCCTCTCATCATCTCTCCTCTCCCAACAGTCCACCCCTACCGCACCATCCCATCCTTTCTCAATGCCTCGTCTCGCACGCTGCAACACCACAATGATTCATGACACGATACTGGGGATATTCCATCCAAGAAAAGCTATCCAGGATATACATAGCCAAAAAAAAAACAAAAACTCCTCCAGACCCAACTACTGTAATCTCCACCCAAGGCAATAGTTTTTTCCCTCCTCTCCCCTGATGCGTGTATATGAATATATCGCCATATCCCCGTGAACCGTTGACTTGGGTAGCTTCAAGTTTCATCCGAAACCTCTCGTCTCTCGTCCAGATATACTGTATACGTCGACGCCCATCGTATCACCCTCCGCTACCTTTCCCACCTTGCAGCGAATTTATTCCGCTAGATCATCACACGGGCGCCGCGAGGTCCTACGCTTTCTTTACCGGGGAGATGGTCGAATGATGCGAAGGGGGTTCGGGCGGATGTGGTGTGGTGTGGGTTTTTCTGATTTGTTTTTTTGGGTAGAGAGGGGGGGGGGGAGTTAGTGGGGTTTGAGGGGTTGAGGGCGTGGGCTTTTGGGCAAGGAAGGGAGGGAGTGAGTGCGAAAAAACCCGGGATGGGACGGATGTGGTATGTCGAGGAAGTATCACAAGTCATTTTTAGAGGATGAGATGGAGAAGGAGAAGGAGAAGGATGATATTGGAAATGAGGGAGGTGGGGCGGGTGGGTGGATGGGTCGATCAATGGTTGCCCACCTACCTACCTACCTACCTAGCTTCTATGTATGATCAGGGAAGAGAGTTGTGTGCTCTGCCTTCCCGTTTCTGTTCAGTGCTGGAGGGGTGGGTATGGACCTATGAAACGAGGCGGACGCTGTGGTTGTGGGTGTGGGTGGATGATGCTACGAGGAGGGGGGGGGGGGTGAGGATGAAATGTCGGTTGATGTGTTGTTCTGTGAGGGTGGGGTGTCGGGGATGGAGTTGTGGCTGGTGGTTGGGGGTTGTGAGTCGATTGAGAGGGGGTAGGGAGAAGGGTTAGAAAGATTCGCAGAGGGCAAGGCAAGTAAGGAGCGCGGGAGGAGAATGGATGAGGTTAGCATGTCAGGAAAATGTTGTATTGAGATGGTGTGGAATCTTTGTATAGAAGTGGTGGATCCAAGTATTTCCGTCTCTATTGGTAAAGGCTAATGTCTATATGTGAGGCTTGCGCCGGACTAGATATATACCTTGCATTGCCCGTGCATTGTGGACATGCTCTATACGAGGAACATTTTGGTTTATACGGGGGTCGTGCGGGCTCTGTGTGGTATATATATCGTGGAGGATGCGGGTGCTGTCTCTACAGTTATTGATGCCGAGGATGGTAAGGTGAGAGAACCAGGTAGGAGCTTTATCAAAGGAAGTCGGATGAGGGCCTGAGTGGTTAGGTTACATCGCCTTCTATGAGTTTTCTGGGACGTCCGGTCGAGATGGACTCTCATATCTGTTCGGGTTTGGTTCGAAGCATCCGGTGAGTAGCCATCGCCTTTCTGGAGCTTTGCTTGAGATGTCGGTCTCAGTCAACGAGCTTGAGTGGCCAAGGTGCTGTTGTCGCGGAGATGCTGGTGATTGGGAGGTATTGCACCAAGCCAGCAGCTGTCCGCAGTTGGATGTGTACGGAAATCGAGGATGGCAAGTAACTAGCATCTGTCACCGTAAAAAGAGTGACGCATAAGCCGAGAAACATAGCCCATAAAGTAGCAATGTCGATAAAGGAACTCTGTTTGCAGGTGAAGTGCCACTCTGCGTAGGAGAGCTTGATACCAATGGCGTAGCAGTCGGAATTGGAAGAGCCGTTGTCGACGACTGGCTCGACTGTGAAGGTGATGCGTTGATGGATGTAGCCGTGGATGTGGAACCCGTGGAATGGGAAGCAGCAGCCTCCCTTTTCCCATAGTACTGCGTTGAAGCCTTCGTATCGTTCTTGGCGGTGCACCCCTCATCCACCATCTCCACCCCGGTGCCGTTGTACACCACATAGCTCAACTCCCCATCCCCCCCATCCGCCAACATATACGCCTTCCCCAAATCCGGCGGATCACTGGCCGAATTCAGTGGTTCACCGAAGCCTTCCTTGTTCGAGTTGGCATTGACCGTATACCACCATTTCCCCGTATTACCACCGGCGGTGCCATTGTCGGTGGTATTGCCGATGCAGCGCCAGAGGTCGGCGGTGGAGTCTGTGGAGGCGCGGGAGGGTTCGAGGGCACAGAGGCAGTGGAAGGTGTCGATGAACTGGGGGGTGGTTAGGCTGGTGGTACAGTTGGTGCCGGTGAGGATGCAGCGGTCGGTCATGGAGTTGGTGGACATGATTGCTGGTTTACTACTTTTGAAGAAAGATGTACCGTGGGTGTAGTAGAAGTCCAGGAAGACATGGTGGTATTATTTGTTGTAAGGCTTGAGCTCTTGGCGTAGTATGTGGTGCAGGATTGGGGGGCACACAACAGTGAACAGGGAAGGAACGTCTTGGCGAGAAGGATCAAAGGCAAGATCCTGGGGGGCTAAGGTGGTACGATTAGCCGAGCCGAGGACGACGCTGTGTTGGAGTATGTAATGAATCTTGCTCTATTACAGAGTCAATCGATCACAGCTATAGGATGGAACAAAGCCCGTGTTTCAACGCGTATCCCAATTCATACCAACGAGACAGGTGTCTTCTCAGAGGAGAGGAGAGTATATAAGCCGAGGGTGTTGCACCTAAATGAACAATGATGGTTCGGTGTATCGTACGGAATAGAAAGCGCAGCTTCGATACATGACATCATGCTAGTAAATGCTAATCATCTCATCCCATCTCAACGCATCCCGATTTGGAAGTGGGAAATGAGAGGGTGGATACTGGACGTGGGAATTAAGCGACGGAGATAAGCTGCATATAATTATATTATGTACAGTATTACAGTATTAGAAGACCGGCCCCCGTTTTCTTTATCGTCGCCGTGTGGCCGATTTCGGTCGTGGTAAGGATGGCATAGGTACTGTAGAGTAATGAGAGTATCGTTGAATCGATCGGGACTTCTACATACCTTACTGTACTTGAATTCTGTACAAGCTTAGGTATCGAAATGTATCTATCGACGATGCGAAATTCCACCAACGCCAGCCATTGAGCGAGCCATGCTACATCGTAAGGTATCGTGATGTCCTCGTAAAGTTCTCAAAAGCTGCAATCACCAAACGCCACGCCCAACCAGTTACGGATTAATGACTGATGTACTGGAAAACCGCGCTGACCGCCGTATCTTCCGTCTCCTGCCTCAGCAAGAGGTCTTGGATCTTGCCTAGCGCACCCGCTGCCCCGTCGTTGACAAAGTGATTCCAGCTGCTCGTGTCACCGTACAGCATGGCAGGCGCTTTCATCCATTGCTTGCCGTCCGGCTTGCATCGCTTGCACTTGAAGGTATCGTGGGTATCGCTCGTGGTCCCCGGCTTGAATTGAAACAGCTCCCGTAGCGAGTCCAGCGTAAAGTGCCGCTCAACATCTTCGGCAGAGTCGACGACACATGAGGACAACGACTGTTTGTGTGACTGGCGTTGAAAGATCTTTTCTTCAATGGTCCCCGTGGCGATGAACCGATAGACGAAACAGTCCTTTTTCTGCCCGTCACGCCAGACTCGTGCCAGAGCTTGCTGGTCGGCCGCCGGATTCCAGTCCGGATCGAAAAGCACGAGGCGGTTGGCCCCGATGAGATTGAGACCGCATCCACCGGCTTTGCTGCTGAGGAGGAAGACGAATTCAGAGCCTTCCGGGTCGTTGAACTTATCGACGAGCTTCTGACGCTTGTTGATATTCATCGTGCCGTCGAGCCGAAGGCATCCGTAGTTGCGGGAGCGACAAAGCTTGTCGAAAATATCAAGGGTTTGAGTGTAGTTGCTGATCAACACAATCTTGTCGTTGGTGTCTTGTCTGATTCGAGCAAGCATACGGTCGAGAACTTGCATCTTGCCCGAATACCACGTCTTCACCTCTCGATCTCGACCTCTTGAATCCTTGTGGACGTAGTCGTCCGGAAAATGTTTCTCGCTACCAGGAAGATCGGACGACAATTCGAGGAGGTCTGGGTGGTTGCAGAGTTTCTTTAGCATGCCGATTGCCTTTAGTGGCTGGCTTCCCTTTCCTCTGAGTAGGCTCTTGATTTCTGGGCTTTGGATAAAGTGATTGTATAGATCCATCTGAAAAGGTGCAAGGTTGCAGAACACAACATGTTCGTACTTGACGGGTAGGTACTTGGAGAGAATGTCGTTCGTGCGGCGAATGATGAATTTGTTCACTAGTGTTAAAAGCTCTCTAAGACAATCATCACCCTTCTTTCGGTCTGCATCGGTACCTGCACCGTCACGACCCCTCAAGATTGGTATTTCGTACTTTTTGCGGAAATCATTCCGAGTCCCCAGGAGGTTTGGATTGGCAAAGTTCAGTAGAGAGAAGTACTCCATCAAGTCGTTTTGGATGGGGGTTCCAGATAGTATCACCCGACGGTCGACGTTGAGACCGTTCAACGCCGTGAACGTTTGAGACTCGCCATTTTTCAGCCGATGTCCTTCGTCGCAGAGAAGTAAACCGATCGGGGTGCCCTTTAATTCGTCCACGTTGAGCCGAAGTGTTTCGTAAGACACGATGAGTACAGGTCGTACCACTGCTCGGCCACTTGCAATTGCCCATTGCCTAAGCTGAGAAGTAAGTTCGGCTTTCGAAGCCTTTCCGTCCACTGCAAATGGCGTGACGGCATCCGGGCCAAGCCATTTTACTTGTACCCGTCAGCGGAATCCTGACATGTGAGGAACTGTACTGACCCAGCTCGTTGGCCCAATTTCTCACTAAAGTTGAGGGACATGCTATGACGCATTTCTGGATAGTGGACTTTCCAGCCTCGGAAGACTGTTTGAGTAGTGTCCACATGAGTGCAATGCATTGGAGCTATTAAAGTAAGCAACCATGGTCGAAAGAGAAGAAGAGCAATACCCACAGTCTTGCCCAAACCCATCTCGTCTGCCATGATACATCCATTCGCTTTGGGATCAATGAGGCCCGTCGTGCATCTATATAGGAACTTCGCATACAATATATCAGTGTTTCGTTCAAGTCTTCCAGCGCTCGATGCCCACCTTGACACCTTCAACCTGATGAGGTCTAAGTACTTTCGCCAGCTTTGGATCAATGACAACTGGTATCTTCGGTTTATCATCCACCTTTTTCTTCAGTCCCAATATATCTGCCAAGCTCTTGTGCATGATCGGGATATCCAACTTTGGCTTCTCCTCTTCCCCATCCACTTTCTCCCCCGCCTCAATTGTAACAGGCCTATCATCAACCGTAGGGTCATAGAGGACAATTGCAAACTCCCCACTAGGATCATGTAGTGGCTTCGCTATGAAAACGGCCCCGGTTCTCATACCCAACGTAGGAGCCGGTCGAAAGGGATTGTAAGCTCCAGATTCTTTATTGATCAGAGGTACAGCAAACCGCTGGCGGAACAATGCCTCCTTGTCCTTTACCTTGAAAACCGGAAACTTGTTTATATCACGATTTGCCAATGCAAGACGGTCCTCGTTGGTCCAAGGCTTCTCCCCATCCTCGACACTACCATCTGCGTCCGCATAGCTGACCTTCCGCTTCTTCCTTGCAGGCTTCTCGGACGCGCGAGTCGGAGTGGCTGAACCGGGGCATTTGAAAGGTCGAACAAGGCGGTCAATAGATTGCGGGCCTGCTGCATAGAGTCTGCAAGATGTGTGAGATTTTGAGATGTTTTCCTTGTCAGTGGACGGTGCCAAGGGTTTGGGTCTATGCCTGTAATAGGACCGTCAAACGAGGTATTCGAGGTCATAATCCAAGGAATAGCTCACATTGAATACAATCCTCCGTTAGGCTATCTACAACCTCGAACTTTTCCCGCTAAAGTAGATATTCAAGTATCATCATCTGGTGAATAATCTGGACGCGCTTTTCGCCACAATCATGCCGCGAAATCGCGAAATCACGTGATTATGCTTTCAAGCCCGATTTATCTTCGACATCTTAGGTTAATCGTATTCGTGGCCACGATTACTGTGGTAGTTTCTTCATGCACTACCTCCATGTTAATGGGTCTTGAGAATACCATATCAGATGACTTCCACCACCGGAAAACTTTTAGACTAGCTCGCTGGTGGAGGTGTCATTAATGTTGTGTAGCACACATAGATCGAAACATCGAAATATTGAATCGTTCAAATCTTCAGTTACCGGAGAATAATTGGTAAGATAACTCCTTTGGTTTTGATCTTTATATGCTATTGCACTATGTGGCTCTATTCCAAATCAAAGCTCAGTGTTGGTATCATCATCCCACCACCCTTTTACTCCATCTCCCCATCCGTGACCATTGATAAACATCTAGTGGTGCTTGTCCATACCAAGAGCACCTTTGAACTTATCACCGCTAGATGATTGTCAGCAATGGATTTGTTTATTGGAGGTCTGAGTGTGAGCATACATGCTCTCGGCACTGCCTCCATGAACCTCACGATCGGATGCACGGCCCGTTTTGTCCATCATGGACTGCGAGGCTGACTTGTTATGGTCGGGTTGTACGCCACTGTAGCTCAAGTTAGACGGTGGTCAACCTTGGGTTAGCATGGAGCATGGAACATTGTACCGAGCAGTCTTGTCCATGGTGTCAGTGATGCCTTCCTTCAACTTTTGTTGTGTAGACTTGGTGGAGTCGGGGGTCATCTTCTCCCCCATTTCTGCGGGGTATTAGTGACTAGCCTTTCGAGATGCGACCTCAAAAGACAGCGTACTGGTGTGAGCATCTTTGCGGAATGTATCCGACATGACTGCGTATGGCTGAAGGTTCGGTTTGTGTTTGGTACGTATTTATTTGTATTTGGCGTAGGATCCAGTTTGATGTTGTTGGGAAATAGAGGAGGAACAAAGTTGAAGTAAATAAATAGGTAGGTAGAGCTGTAGGAACCCCGCCTGCTTCACTCACCGACTCAACCCCTCGATGACGTCGAAGCGCAGGGTCCGGGTGATCAAACAAAAAGCTGAAGCTAAACCCAAGGCAAACGCCCTTGCCTCCAAGCTGCCTTGGCGTCAGATTTTGCTTGGAGCGGCTTCATTTGGACAATACTTCAATGACGTATCGTTTTGACATATGCATGGGAAGGTAGGCAACACACAGAATTCCACGATAACGATGCGACCAAGGAACAGGGCAAGGAACAGGTTACCCCCCATGTGTTGATCACTGCGAGTGTTTCATGCATGTCATAAAGTACTGTAGGTAGGTACAGTATCAGTCTGACACCCATTTCTCTCTATCTCGGCCTCACGAACGACCTTATGTGGTACATGGATATACTTGGGGGATCATCCACCGGGTGTGACTACCTGCTTATTTCATAGTCTGTTACCAACTTGAGCTGCCATTCCTCTAAAACGCTCGACTGGCATTAGATATCCTGGAGAGTCGCATCACATACTCCGATATCCTCCCTTTTAGTGGCAGTGTTTCTTTAAACACGTTGCCTTTTCTTATTTGCATATTGTATTATTTTTCTAGCTTCTGAATAATGTAGTTGTTTCACATACAATTCTCTGAATGCGGATATTTCATGCAGCTTACCCAAGACAACAGATTGACCCCTCTGGCAATGCTAGCTATGCCGGGCCCCCCTCCAAGCATGTACTGCATAAAGGCTTTGAGCATACGTACAATTTCCTGCGTTAGCTGTGGCTACTTTCGTCATCGGAGATTTTCGGCAGGTCGCTGGTTGAAAGGTGACTGCCAGGGTCTTCCAAGGCGAACACCATGCTGGCATCGGAATTACCGTACTCAACGTCCTCGAAGTACTGTTTGGGCTCCTATCAGATTATCTTCAGCGTAGTACAAGAGAAAGGATCAGACATCCAAAGCGAATGAACAATGTCCCTTGGTCAAGACCTGAGTTGCCAGCGAGGGCGCAGTCCTTGTGTACTTAGATGAAATTTTCGATCTTATATCAGCATTCGTGCGATTGCGAGGAGATTTCGAAAAGAGGAGAGTATTGAAAACCCGCGAGTCATGGTCAGGTTCCCAAAGACACTACATGCAAAAGCAAAGGCAGCGAGAATAGATGGATGTAAACAAGATAGATATTATGCGGAATCTGTCTCTATTTCCCTAAAGCGGTCAAGGGGGCACGGTGGCGGCAACCCTTATCTTGGTAGCGCGCGATCAAACCAATCCTGTTAGCCGTGCAAGAAACTGTGCGCGAGAGTCGTCTCCTCATATTGGCATTGATTCCTCACCCACAACACTTTAATGGCACGCTGCAGCATTGCTCTTCACCTTTCCACCATGATAGGGAGGAAACGAAAGATCTTCTGAGTTGTAGAGACAGACTACAACACACGAAGACGTCCATCCCCATATTTTCCAGGGATCAGGACATGCTCATTTTGATGATTGGCACCTTCAAGAATTGCGGGAAAAGGGAAAAGGAAGAATTATGCGTCCCAGTAACTGTAAGCGACCTTGCGCCATCTCCGAATTGGCGTCTGCGCTTGGCAGCTCCACCGTTCTGGACACGGTGTTGGGATCGCAGCAGCATCATGCACCCGGTGAACTTTAACACTTGTGCATCCACCACTACTGCTGTTTTCGTATCTCCCTCCAAGCCATGACTAGAGTCTCAAACGGGAAAATTGCAGTTGACAGGATCTGGCGGCATCTCAGGCACAGGACTACTTTCTTTACACCGTACACAAATCCAGTCTAAAATTGTGACTGCAACGTCGGTTTGGCTTTCCACACGCCTACCGTTGGTCCGTTGCTCGGAACGGTCCTCTCAGCGGTGGCGTACTGGATTAACTGCCAAGCGTCTTCTGGCCAATGGACAAGTATGCGTACCTGTTGACAGCGTTTGGATCCGCTACCGAAGGAGCGTTCAATACGGCTGCTTCCGCTGTACCTGTGCTAAGGCACTGTATTGCCTCGACGAATCAAGTGGTTGCCGAAAGCTTGTTGGTTTATGTCGTAGCCCTGTATATTGGGTCCATTGCATTCTGCCGTCACTCGCCGTCTGGGAGGGAAAGACCTGGGCGAACTCTCTTTCTCGGCAATCACCTTGTGTCAGACGCAGGGACCGATAATGTCCAGGAAAAGGGGGGATGATCTCTCAAGTCTTATGCACATTCGACTATCTCGAACCCACGCCTCTGGATACTCACATGGCAGACTCGATCTTGATGCCTCGATGAACTATGAACTAGGATCCTTGCAACTTCGAGGTTTCACAACATGAGTATTGCATATAGGGACTCGTTGTGGATGTCCTCAAAGGTTCATTTCTTGTTTTCGAATTTGTCAAAATAGTTCGAGACTTTTTTTGATTGGGTATCCCCATACTAAAACTCGAATATCGTTCTGAAACTCTGATTTGGCGTTTCTGTTAGCGTTTTCCTTAACACACCTACTTCAGAATTCTCAACACTAATTATCAATGCGGCCTCCCGCTAGTAACTCACGACCTTGTGCTTTATGAACCCCACCTGCAAATGCAACCTGTTCCAACCCTCATTGATCCTCATCATCGTCGTTTCCTACCTCTACTCTACCTTCGACGTCATGGCAGACACGACGGCAGCACTCTCCAAGTGTAATGAGAACCAACAGACGATGCTCCTAAGTCTGAGCTGGGTGTTCCTTAGTGTTGCCATCTTCGCAGTGTCTGGTCGTCTGTACGTCAGACTGGGTCTACGCAATGGCATCAAGGCAGATGACTATACAATTATTGCGAGTCTTGTATGTGATCCTGCTCTGTACATAGCTTGCAGTCCTGGTAGGGCGAGCAACTAATTCAGTCCCAGGTTGCCGCTATCATTGGCACAGCATTTCTAACGAAGTTAATCTATGCCGGCGTTGGGAGACACATCTACTGCGTACCTGCCGAACAAATTCCGATAGGTATCAAATGGAGTATCTTGGCGCAGATTGTCAACGTGATTGGTATCGGACTGGTCAAAGTCTCTGTGATTCTTTGTGTATTACGGCTTATCGACAGAGCAAGGAAGCAGCTCAATGTGTTCCTCTGGATCCTCGTTGGTTTCGTCTCGGCCAGTCACCTTGCGCAGGTTCTTTTGTTTCTTGTCCAGTGCAGGCCCATGGCAGCTATTTGGGATCCTCACGTCCACGGGAAATGCTTTTCCTCCCATGTCACATATCTTGCTGGGTACATTGGTTTCGGTAAGATGGCTCAAAAGCAAGGAGTGAACATTTAGCTGACACATTACTACCCCTAAAGGCCTCGACGCTTTCACGGATATAACATGCGCAGGCATACCCATCTTTATCATCCATCGGCTTCAATTGAATAGGCAGACAAAAGTGGCTCTATACTATGTAATGGGCCTTGGTGCCCTTACCGCCAGCTGCGCCATCGCCAAAGCCGTGCTTTTGAAAGGGCTATTCTCAAACGACTACACGTGGACCATCGTTAAGCCAGCCATATGCACAGTTCTAGAGCATCTGCTCGGAATCGTTATTGCTTCGGTCCCTGCCCTGAAGCCACTGTTCAGCAGAAGACTCTACGCGGCTACGTCGTCCGGAAATTCTAGTGGACGTTCTTTCCGTCAACTACTCAACAGTGGTGGCAGCACACCGCCGCAAAGCACTTTTGCTGGGGATCGCACCGGTGCCAATGGCCAAAGGATACCCCTCGATGACAAGAGTATCACGAAGACGACCGACTTTTACCTCAGTACAGAGCAATACCTAGACATGGGTGATCATGGGGACTCTCCATGGCCCATGCCCAAGTCCCCGGCACCACCTCTACCAGCGAAGAAGAAACATCGAATGTCAATGGTTTGATTCGGACGAGGCTGTAATGTGGATACGAATAGATGGCATAAACTCTATAGTTAGCGAAAGGCGTCTTGCTAGGGCGGGATAATGCATGTGGAGAGGATCTTACTACATGTATGATAGGATAGAGCACTACTGGCGCAACAAGGTAGACAAACATTCGGCAACGTAGAGACGCAGCGTTACCGCGAATTCTTGCCATGCATATGTCATTTCTTCGTGGCGCATAAGCAGGGATAGGTCGCCGATGAGAGGCAAGCTAACCATCGCGTAGCACCACGCGGTCCACGCCTACCTGATAGTAACTTTCGCCATAAACGTTGACCGCATTGAGCGACATGCTCGACTGCAAAATCGTTCAAACTAGGAACACTTCTCTGCATGACCTTCTGGTCTCGGCCAGTGCAGGCCTTCCCTTCTCGGCCTTACACTATCGATAACGGGATGCGCAGGACATCTCCACACGCAGGCCCCCCCCAGTTTTCAATACTTGCAGCAACCTGCGGGATCGGGTCGTTGTTATCTATAGGTACCCGGTGCTGGGGAGCGAGACCCGGCTCCCCCCCGTACAGGCGGAGAAGTTTTAAAATGTTGTGGGTGCTTGCATGAAGGAAAAGTATTGGGAGTGACGATAATGAAAGTCAACTTCTGCGGGCCACCAATGCTTGTTGGTACCTTCTATCGTGTTCTCGATTGATGTCGGCATAGTTTTCGCTAATGCGGACACGGAACTATTGGTTCCACGATTCTGGTCAGCGTTGATTGACAGGTCATTGGGAGCTTTGCTGTACCTGCAGCAGATCTGTTTAGAATATGAAAACGGAGCGTCCTCACGTGACCCGGATTTTCGGTAGAATCTCCCTTGTTGTCTTGAGCAACTACGCGAACACCCACGACCTCCACTATCCCAAGTCGAATGTTACTCATCAGTAATATGCGGGCTTCTAGGAACTCTGGCTTTCGCTCCGTAAGGTCTGCTCTCTCACTCTCAGAAGTCTTCCCACCTAAGGAAGCGAGCTTGTTGGAAGACCGTCTCTAGCCGAGTGTTCATCAGCTGAGTCAACGATAGCGAATGGCCTATTGATCGTCGCTCTCTGTCTAACATGCCATTTCCTTTTATCAAATTTGCAATAATCCATTTCACCCGAGACTGTCGAGTCCCATGCTTGCTCACAACTGCAACCACTGGGCCTGTGTAGTGATCATCCGAACCTACCTTATTATCAATTAATTAGGGCCGCCATCTTCTTCCAATACTTGATTCGCGTCTGCGCACTGTGTTGTGCCATGGACTACGTGCTTACGAAACAGAGCTGCATAAGCTGGTTTTCACAGCTTCTCGCCGTGGCTGTCTTAGCAGGGCTTTCCGTTGTACGTACTAAGGGTCTTTCGAACAATGACATGGTAGGAGCGTCGACTGACTTGGCTACGTTGAGATTATAACCATAGTAATCTACAGACTGACTTTGCATCCACTCGCAAAATATCCTGGGCCTTTTCTTGCAAGAACAACCGACTGGTATTCTGTTTACCACGCATGGAAAGGCGATAGGCACTTGGAATTTTGGAGATGTCATGAGAAATACGGTCAGCTAATGTGTCAAAAAGTCTACAGCCTATCGAAGTCTCATTAAGACCTTTGTTAGGCAAATTTGTGCGGCTGGGGCCCAACAGTCTGTCCGTAAATAGCAATTCTGCTTTCAAGGACATCTATGGCTTCAAAGCCAACGTCCGTAAAGCGCTCTTCTATTCAGTGTTTCCTCCCAACAAGCAGACATTCAATACTCACAATACAATTGATAAGGCAAGCCATGCGCGAAAGAGGCGCGTCCTCTCCCAAGCATTTTCTGACAGCGCACTGAAGTCCATGGAAAAGTACATCTTAGCCAATATACGGACTTTCTGTGCCCATTTAGTTCAAGACTTATCATCGATTCCAGCAACAGAAAAGTATTCAAAGACATGGGATGAACCCCAGAATATGGCCGAGCTGTCTAACTACTTTACGTTCGATGTCATGGGCGATCTCTGTTTCGGCAAAGCCTTTGGGATGTTTGAGAGGAGTGACAATCGGTTTGCCATTGACCTGATTGGGAATGCGGCGCATCGGCATCTTATAGTCAGTGTACCTAGTATCAATCGTTTTTACTTACACTGACGAAAAGCAGTGCGGAACATTACCTATGCTTCATGAATGGCATCTCGATAAGATCCTCTTCCGAAAGATAGCTGCGGGCCGGGAACGATACATGGCCTATAGCAAAAGTCAAGCTTCGGAACGGACGAAGGTTGGCTTAGATACCGACCGCAAGGATTTCTTCTATTACATGCTAAATGCCAAGGACCCTGAAACTGGCAATGGTTTCACTCCACCTGAACTTTGGGGAGAAAGTAACCTTTTGATGTAGGCTTCCTCCTTTATAGCCTCGGGACTTCCTGGCTGCTTCTAATCGTCTGTTTCCTAACATAGCGAGTAGTATCGCCGGATCCGATACAACCTCAACTGCTCTAGCTGCAGCCTTTTTCTACCTTACCCACAATGTGCAAGCCTACAACAAGGTCACCGGGGAAGTTCGCCGCAAGTTCACCGATATTGAGGATATCTGCTCCGGTCCAATGCTAAGTTCGTGCACTTACTTGCGTGCTTGTATCGACGAAGCAATGCGGCTCTCCCCTTCCGTCGGTGGCCTGCTGCCGCGAGAAGTGCTCGCAGGTGGACTTAATGTCGACGATCATTACGTTCCTGAGGGTATTGTGGTAGGTACACCCCATTATGCTCTCCATCACAACGCCGAGTATTACCCAGACCCTTTCAATTACCATCCGGAGCGGTGGATTATCGACTCCAGAACAGGCGTGGGCGAGAAGGATGTCGAGTTGGCGCATTCGGCGTTCTGCGCTTTTAGTATCGGGCCTCGAGGCTGCATCGGTAAAGGCATGGCGTATATGGAGCTGATGACCGTGCTCGCAAGAACTTTATTCATGTATGATATGCGTCAAGCGCCGGGAACGAGTCTCGGTGAAGGGAAACCTGAACTTGAGTGGGGTAGACATCGGCAGACTGAATTCCAGTTGAAGGATACGTTTACGTCTATGAAGAACGGACCGATGGTTCAATTTCGTCCGCATAAGGATGAACCCAACTAGCATACGACTTAAGGACGGTTGGTACATCTATGATTCGTATTGACCGAGTCGATTGGATGGATCATTTCTATACCGAGGATTGTGTGTCCAGAAACTTGTGTTGGGGTTCAATTACATAGCGGAAGAAAAGCACAGGGGCTCTGATTTTGATGTCGCTGCCACTGGCTCGAGGGTTAGGGCTTTGTTATAGGGTTCGGTTTGTAGCGGCTTTGCGTGGGCAACTACTGCCGAGGCTTTCCTTCTGTATGAACTCGACACAAGCGAGTATCACAAACCGCAGTTCATCACAAGTAACGGGAACACTGTAAGGCTATGCAATGTAGTGAAGTAACACTGTCTGCAAGCATGCAGCACGTGGTATCCAAGGGACATTCTCCACAGAGCTTCATAAGACCATCGAAGCTGCTGCTATCTGCTAATATTCCAAATGCTAATGCGAAGCCAGCCTGCCTGCTAAACTCGACATTATACGACCATCGAAGCTGCTGCTATCTGCTAATATTCCAAATGCTAATGCGAAGCCAGCCTGCCTGCTAAACTCGACATTATACAGATAGCCTTCGCATCAGATTAGCCAGGCATGGCATCCTCAACTTCTACAAATATCGCTGCCTCCACCCATGCACTCTCCTCCCACGATAACCTCGTTTTGTCCTCCATTCTCAACCCCGAATCCCTCCCCGCTACAACTCTCGTTGATTCTTCCCTACCTGGGCTTCCTCATACACCACCAGCACTCCTACCTACCCTCCAAAGCCGTGAAACTCTTCTCATCCGCCCTCTCAACAACGCTTCTCCCTCCTCACCAGATATCCAAAATGCCCTTGCCTTGCTCGGCAACCTCATAACCGAGCACCCAGAATATGCCCCTGCATACAACAACCGGGCACAAGCAACACGCATGCTCTGGGGCGATAATTTAAGAGATAATAATATTTCCTGTAGCACGCTATGGACCGATCTAGGAAAGGCGATTGAGCTTGCCGCACCTCCGTCGCCCTACACCGCTGTGTCTCCCTTGCAATCTAAGGTCCTAGCTTCCGCCTACACACACCGTGGCCATCTCACTTGGCGGCTTGCTAAATCAATGGACCCTCGATTGAACTCTGATGATCAATCGGCAGATCAAGAAAAACATCTTCTCCCGCCGCAGCTTCAAGGCAAGAGCAGAGAACAAATAGAAGAAATGGCCAGCCGAGACTTCGAGATGGGCGGGAGATACGGCAATGACGTTGCGAGGGAGATGGCGGTGCAGACGAACCCGTACGCTAAGCTTTGCGGGAATATCGTCAAGGAGGCAATGAGAGGGGAGATGCTTGGGATGACCGGAGAGGTGTGAGAAGACATTCGCAAGGGGAAAGAAAACACGCGAGCCTGGGGGCAGAGGTCTGGATAGGCTCGGTGTTGAGGGCGGTTGGAGCTCTTGAGGCTGTATGCTACTAGGTTACTGCCAAGAGGATAAATGTCATACGGATGCAATAGCCACAAGTTCCAGCTGATCCTTCGAAGCTATGATTTCGGAGCATTATCTATCGAGATCCTCTTCGCCTCACCAGTCCATTTCCTAAAGCAGGCCCTTCCTTCCCAACCCCACACCTACCCCGTATTTTCAATCACTACGTCAAACCGACCCCGTCCCCCCCCTCTCAGGACTATGGATATCTACACGCAGCGACTACCAGAAACCTTCAATACCGATCAATCAATCGTATGCCGAAGCTAGAAACTTCACAGTGGCGAAAAATTAAACGGTAACTCCACTCAATAAACCCCAACCCCCACTCAGACTCCGGTATATTAACAGCAATATCAACATCCCTTCTACATACAACTAAAGACAAAAGAAAGCTGGGCGATCTCCTCACATTCAAATTAAGGCATCCAGATATGTTTGATTTAAGAGCCGCTTCAGGATGCTTTTGTGCCACCTTCACCTGTTCCTCGCTAAACGCCTGCTTTGCTCACCTACTAGAATAAACTTTCACCGTTCTTCTTTCATCGATCACCTCTTGAACTACGCCGCTGCTGCCTGCTGATGCTGCTTTTCACATTTCAGGTATGCCACTCACGATCGTAGAATACTGTCATGATCGGGTATGAACATTTCGTTCGCTTCATTACACATTAACTTCTTTATTACAGTTTATATATTTCTCTGCTCGTTACTACCGTCCACAATTTATATGTTTTCGCAATGTGCTTAGTATAATTCAACATCACCATTTATATTGAAGCCGCAATTTCAGAAACTTTTGATACCGTGACTGCTATCAGATTCACATTCGGATACCGAAAGATCGAGATATTCGAATGTAGATTTTCTAGCACAGGATACTCATTACCGTAATATATTCATGACCTAAAGAGGATGACGCGGGTGCTCAGTGCGCAGGTGAAATGATCCTAATGTCGTTTTACAAGTCCTTCTCACTTGTTATGTATTTTCAGCATCTGAATTCTGAAATCGAGCTAGCAGCATTGACTTCTAATTTTCAAAATCGGTGTGAAATATCGTGGTTTACCTTGTCACCTTTACATCTCCGGATGAAGCATTCCGCATCTGAATAGTCGAGACCTCCAAAATAACATTAGAGCAACCTTCCGGTTCCAGCAGCTTGTGGGGACGTGGGCTCGGAGCCCGGCGCAGAGGACTTAGGAATGGTGCTACCTTATACCTTACCTATACCTCGAAAACTATGCAGTGTGCAGTGTGCAAGGTTGTGAACTTGTGGCACAGGTAACAGTGTTTGTTAAGATATCTAACCGTCCTTATCTTATCCGCTGGCCTATTCCCTTTGAGCAAGCTTCCCTTGATTGCACTGCAGATATCCCCCATTGTCCGCATATTGGACATCATTTTCCCAGTTGATGTACTTGCATCTGAAGATATTTGGTGTGTCAATCTGCCACAATCACAAGCACGTCAGGGAATGCAACGAGCCATTAGGGAATTAGGAAAGCACATCTTTCCCATGCAGTTTTGCATTCAACTCAGCGCTGGACCGTGACTCGTTCCTACCAGATCTCATTGTCATTTTCCTGAGTTCCCGAACCACCCCCCAGTACCTTCAAGAATATTGTATAGCTTCAATCTCAACGTCATTGTCATGCGACACAATTTACCATGGATGAGATCTAGCAGACAGGATAATATAGGCGGCAGTCAGCTGCGGGACCCTAACTTGCGCGACACCTAGAATCTGTCACCCACGTCCACATCGACCCGCGCTGTTTTTCGAAATTTGAGGCTGGGGTGACGGGGAGGAGTGACCGGACTCTAGATCCGTCGTAACGATTGCTGTTCTTTTGCTAGTAACCATTGCACCACATCATTCTCAGAAGTTCCTTTGCAGAGTCATATTAAAAAATTCCGCAGTGATATTTCCAGTTTTGAAAAGTTGCACTTTTTTGGGAATCTGGACCAGCCAGCCCCATCTCATATCGTCATTCGATCTTTTGGTCGAGCCACCGACGATATCACGAAAAGGCTCTGCCGCTTTTTGCAGCTTTGCGCACTTTGCCAGTTGCTGCTGCGGCGCCCGTCCTCGTTACTACTACATACTGCAGCAGTAGGCCGTTTTGAGCTTCGCCAGCCCTATAGATCCTCCCCCTTGGTCCAGTGTTGTTGTTGTCAGGTTTTTGGGAATCCCGTGGCTGCAGCTTGCTTTGCTTTCCGGGTTTATGCTCGTATGTAGCATGGTTTGTTCTCGAGAAAGCAACGCCTGGGGAGACCGAAAGGTTTGAACAGGGGAAGCACTCGAATGAAGATTTAAATGAAGACATATGAGACGTTCGTAGCAGCGCTCACAGGACTTATGACTGCTACTGCTACTACTACTACTTCTGCTATATTTAGCCCTCAATTCTTTCCATCTCGGAAGCCGCTCTCGCAGCAATTTCCTTGACGCCGTCTTTCAACTCCTGGATCGTTGCAATTTCACTAAATCTCTTCTTCCAAAGCGCCCATCGCCCCAAGCTGTAACCCCTGCCCTTACCCCACAACCACTCGTCACCAATCCACGTCGAGCCTGGGGCGCCGTCCTTGCGATCGTAATCGATCTTGCAGAGCTCGTAAATCCTCTCGCCGGCAAGGATTACCCAAGTAGCAGCCTGTGGCACGCCCGTCGCCGCGCGCTGTTGCTGCTCAAGCGTCTGGCAGGGCACCTCGATGCCTTGCATGAGGCTGACCTCCGCATGAAACGGCATGCCTATTGGATGCCTACCAAGAGCGAGGTACCTGGCGCCGAAGGTGATGGCATTAAGCAGACGCATCGTCTGAGTATCTTCATCGCCTGCTTCGTCCGGCTCGTCCCCGGGTTCGACCTCTGCCTCACGCAAAGCGTGCTTGTCAGCGCCCAACTGAGCAGCTAGTACTGTCTTGCGTACACCGCCGCAAGATTTTCGAAACTAACCGATCGCATACTCCCTGAAGATCATCGTGAGCACCGGCAGACCCCTCCAGTACACTCCTGCGCTACTCCATGTGGGAGTGATGGCCATGCCGTGCTCGTCCCTGACATCCGGCAGCTTCGAGATCGAGTTAAGAAGGCCGACCAGACGCTCTGCGACATCCTTGTTGCCACCGAAACCTCTCACGAGATCACAGATTATAGCCCAGAAGGTCCCCACTCCTGAGCGGCTTGCATCACGCTTGAGCAGTGGTTCGTATATTGAAGCGATCGTGCCGGCGCCGCTGTCCGAGTCTATTCTGCCTTCGAGCAGAAACTGGAGTGTGTCTATTGCACGCTGGTGCTCGGCATTCTGGCGATACTTGTGTCGAGCGGCGTCAGCCCAAGCTTCTATAGACATGCTGCTGACGTATGCTATGCTTTAGCGTTTCGCTATGAATACGATGATAACAGTATAATAAGACGAATAATATCAGATTTGCAAATGAAAGACAGCCTCAAAACAAAATTCAAAAAATTATGTGTCAAATTGTATAAATTAATACAAATGTAAAGTTATATAAAGATCACTGAAAAGAGAAATGATATCGTCAAACCATTAAAAACATGTAAAATATTGTTGGAAACAGGGAACAGTACTGTTACCCCTGTGGTTAGTAATCTTCGCTCTGAGCCATGTAGGGCTGGGGCTAGAGGGTTCAGAGTTTTCACCCTCTTTCCGCCTTTGTAGCTTTCTACTGTAGTTTAATCAATATATATACATGCTTACTTTTGATGAGCTCTCGATAAATTCTTAGATCGGCCTAGGTTTTTGCACACGACGATACTATTTTACGAAAATTTGCCAATGGCAAATCAGATCTGTAAGGAAGGATTGAAAAGTTGAGTATTTATTGAAATACGGGTCAAGTCGATCATGCAACGTACGTAGTTTATATTGTTGAAATACGAGGTCATATGGCCCATGGGGCATATTGGTATTTCGGTTGTTGCTGTTAGGAAGCTATCTAGGAGGTGGAAGGTGAATACTCAACTAGCGGGCCCCAGCCCTACCAGCCCTATGAAGGCGGAGATTACCATCTCCCCTATTTCCAACATATATCTCGAAGGATGGACGGGACATGACGGAGTATGACAACAGGTAACGTGGTATTTGGTCGAAGGCTGCACCGAGGTAAATCTTCCTCAGACTCGTAGGAATTCTCGTAGGGAAGGGAGAATTATGTATAGTTCCTCAGCCACACGGCAGCGAGTTAAGCCGACTAGAATGGCGGCAGCTTGAGAGTACCGCGCGCAGGGCGGGGACGCGACGGCAGCGGCTCCCATGGATGCCAAGGACGAAGTCGACGTTCACTTCGTTTATTTTGCCGAATGGCATAAGAACAGCCACCTATACGCGATGGACGACGACCGGAAAGTGCCCCTGGATACAGGTGTACTGTTGAGGCCCCAGGAGCACAATTTTGCAGCGGGTGGATTAAGCATCGTGAGAAAGTTCATTGAGCGGGAAAAAGGTGGAGACGAGATATCCGGTTGGTAGACTTCTTTTGTTCACCCCTGCTTTCCTGATACATGTTATTATGGTAATCACCAGGGAGACTTTGTAACAAATTGTATAATTTCCTGACCAACGTATCTAAGCTCTCAGCTTTCCGAATGGGGCAGCAACCATCATAGTCTTTGCCTCGGCAGGTCCTCTGTTCCTTTGATCCCATCCCATTCTGCTTTATTACGCGAGGCTTGTTTCATGGCTTGGATCCTCCTGAGAATCCATTCCTTTGTCGAGACCACATCTTCCGTCTCGCCTGCACCGAGTTCTGGGATCACTTTGCTCTCTAGTCTTTTTAAGAGAACCTCATCTTCAGCCCTAGCAAAATATACCAGACTGTATCGCGTTAACGCTGCTTGAGCACCAGGAGGACTTATGACACGGTGATACGCAGATCGCAGGAGACCATTCGTGAACTTCACCATTCCATCCCCAAGGTTCACAACGGCATGGCCCGGTTCGGATACCACGTAACCCCATGCAGATGTCATTCCAGGTGGTCGAACCTGAAGACCACCTACTCGACTGAAGAGAAGAGTTACACTCCCAAAATCCGTGTGAGGGGCATGTGAGATCCGCTGGTCATCCAAGGGCTGGGGTGGATACTTGAGAATTCTTGCAGACCCACCAGAAGGTTCTGTAATTCGATGGCGTTGAGACAAAGTCCCAGCAGGAAGGCCGAGAGGAGCGTCAAGGCTGTTTAAAATGGTGATAACAGTATTGTGTGCCATCGTTGTGAAAGATTGAAAAAGTGACCAGTTGCCCTCAATGGTGCTTGGGACCGCTGATGCTGGAGCAATACCGTGTAGTTCATCGCTAGATATAGTGAAGAATTCGCATCGGTCTTTGGTTCCATTTTTATCGACTATCGCAGCACCCTGTGCTTTGTATCTAGTAACTATCAACGTAATCCAACATCCAGCACTCCGTAAGCCGTTGACATGTAGAGAATACAGCCAGTCACAATATGACCAAAGCATTCAATATCCCCCACAATGAATAACATCGAATACGAAGGCAAGGCTAATAACATACCCATACATGGACTTTCCTGACATCCTGTACTGCAGCAACTCCTTCGGAGGCAGACCAAAAAGCGGCTCACCGAGAGCAAGCAGACGATCGGAAACCCCTAAAAGTTGGGTGCCTTCGGGATGACTACGTAAATCGAGAGAGAAGAACCCTAGATTCTTGCATGCTTGGAACAGCCGTTCTGTTTCGCCTTTGTCTTTTGCTAAGAGCTTCGCAAACGAAATTCGAGACAGAGGGACTGTCGGTACCACAGTGGATGTGTCCATATCGATGAGTTGAAAGGCTGAGGGGGGGGGAAAGGGAGATCCTTGAGTAGAAGCGAGATACAGCACAGCCTTACGCGAGAGTAGGCGAAGGTATGGTGGTCGGAGGATTCGGGAAGCTTTCCTGGATAGAGCTACTAATAGCAGTGTAAGTGGGATTCTTTTCACTTGTTCAAGATATCTGACCTCGTTTAGTTTCACTTAATTAATCAATCATTATTCACGCCTCAGTTTGTGTCATTTCCATGCTCAAATGCATCACTACATTACTATCTTGTCCATAGCTATCATACTATATATGATATGTGCATGGGTTTCGAAACATTTCCAGGAACGAAAATATGCCTCTAAAGCGAAAAGGCTAGGATGTCAGTCACTGCCGGCTCCTTCACGAAAGTGGCTGTTCGGAGTAGACCGCATCTATCAAAATATTAGAGCAAATAAAGCAGATCTTCTCTTGGAGCTCATCCATGAGCGATACCGCGCAGTAAATAGCAACACCTATACGTATTCGCTATTGGGTAACAAAGTAATCGCTACTGCAGAACCGCAAAACATCCAGGCTATATTGGCGACACAGTTTGATGATTTCCATGCCGCTTCTCGGCAATGGTATTTTCACCCAAGATGGTGAGGCCTGGAAACACTCCAGAGCAATTTTGCGGCCCCAGTTCTCTCGCGGAAAAATCACCGATCTGGAAATGGAGGAAAGACATGTACAGGACATGATGTCTGCGCTGCCAGTTGATAAAGATGGCTGGACCCTTGAAACGGACCTGCAGCTTTTGTTCTTTAGATATGCCCTTGATTCCACGTGCGAGGCCATATTGGGCGACTCCCCCGGCTCTCAGTTCGCCAACCTCCCAAAGAATTCCTCAAGCTTGACCGCGGATAGAAAAGATGAGGAGGTTTTTGCTGCAGCATTTGATACGTCCCAGGCGTGGCTGGCTTACCGTGCCCGTTCGTTGAAATTGTATTGGTTATCTGACGGGCCTGAGTTTCGTCGTGCTTGCGAAACCGTACATGATTTCATAGACAGTTTGGTCTGCAAAGCCTTGGATAAGTGGTCCGATAAGAGGATTCAGCAAGCAAACCTCGACAATCAAGCGATACCCAAATATACTTTCTTGCATGCGTTGATCGCCGAGGACGTGGATCGAAAAGAAATTCGCTTCCAGCTCCTCCATATCTTACTTGCCGGCCGAGATACTACTGGTAAACCAGCGCATGTTGAAGCTACTGGAAGAGAAATGCTAATAAATCAAAGCTTGTTTCCTGGGATGGACCTTCTATCTGCTTGCCCGCCATCCAGAGGTTTATCGAGAACTTCGTCTCGTCGTACTTGCAGAGTTTGGAAGCTACGATCATGCCCCTGAGGTGACTGGTCCGAAACTCAAGGGATGCCAGTATCTGCAATTTTGTTTGAACGAGGCGTTGCGTTTGAACCCGCCTATACCGGTAAATTACAGGCGTGCGACTAGAGACACGACTTTGCCATGTGGTGGCGGTCCGGATGGAACAGGAAAGATATTCGTGAGAAAAGACCAGCAAGTTGACTATTCAGTATACGTACTGCATCGACGCAAGGACATCTGGGGCGAGGATGCCGAAGAGTTCAATCCAGAGAGATGGTCGAGAGGAAGGTTGAACGGGTGGGAGTATCTACCATTTAATCGTGGTCCTCGAATTTGTCTTGGGCGTGAGTCGCTCCCACTCGCCATGGTCGTCTTGGATTTGTATCAAAACTGACAGTGTCGTGCTTCTGTAGAGCAACTTGCGCAAATCAAAGTGTCATATGTCGTAGTCAGGTTGATTCAGCGCTTCGATACGGTTGAAAACTTGGATCTGGATACAAGTTCGCGGCACTGCTTGAAGCTCACGAGTTGTCCGGCGAATGGGGTCAAAGTCCGGCTTCGCGAGGCAATCGGTTAGGTGTCTGTGTATTCCAACGATTGACATTCTCTTAGATATTACGAGGCGTTCCCCATGTATTGTTGAATGAATTCTGGAGAGGAAAGGTATTCACGGGGAGTCCTGCGCCTTCTGTCCACATAATTACGCACGTAGAGCGCCAGAAGTGCTAAAGGTTTCAATTCTATCCCTGTTGGCAAAGAGCTATAACTTCGCCTTCGCCTGCGTGTGCATGTACTGCATCTCCTGACGGATAGCCAAATCACTCATAATCTCCTCGCTCCCACCCCCTATGACCATCACTCTAAGGTCCCTTGAGATTTGTTCAATTCTTGCGCCCTTTCCATTCTTGGAATATCCAAGGCCACCCATAATCTGCTGTGATTCTCTCAGGGCCTGCTCCAGCGCCTGTGTCGACATTATTTTTAAGAGCGCTGTCATGCCTCCAATTTGTATATCAAGTCCCTTTGCTTTAGATTCGCTGACCATATAAACTAGTTGTTCGAGGAAGGCGTGGGCGGGTTCGATCAACCGTCCACAAGCTGCAAACTTCACTCGGATTATTTGGTTTTCAATCAACTTTTTCCCGAAGGTCTCACGGGTTATAGCGTGGGCGAAAGCATCTGCGAGACATACACGGGCTAAACGGAGGCTTGACGCAGCTAGTCGAAGTCTCTCTGGATTGAAATCTTGAGATTGCGTATCAGCCAAAAGCTTAGCGGATAATAGAAACTAGCCCAGGACCTACTAGACATGATGATTTTAAATCCTTCGTTCTCTTTTCCAATCATGTTTGCAAGAGGCACTTCGACGTCATCGAACTCGATGAAGGTAGAACCTATAAATTAGCATCCGATTCATGAGGTTATGTAAATGTGTTGCTCACCACTTGCAGCCACTCTTGAGTTCTCCATTCTGGCACACGTCACACCCTTTACTTTCAGAGGGACAATAAGCAGAGAGATCCCTCTACTCCCTGAACCTCCAGTGCGAACTGCAGTTGTACAAAAGTTTGCCCAGATTCCATTGGTTATCCATTTTTTGCAACCATTGACAATGTATATGTTTCCCATTCTCTTAGCGGTCGTCTGGATTCGTGCAACATCAGAGCCAGCTACAAGCCACACTCATATTAGCCTAAAATACAGAAACCTTCTATTATGGAGATTATGGAGATTGCAGACCATCTGGTTCAGTTATACCAAGGCAGAACCGTATTTCTCCTCTGCTTGCTTTGGGTAGGAACTCCTTCTTTTGCTGCTCCGTTCCAAAATTCAAAATTGGAGGAAGTCCAATTGCGTTTCCGCCACCTAGACCCCATAAAACGCCTGTGTAACCTAATCTGGAGGCATCTCCCATTAGATCCATCCGCTATCTTAGTATTAGAGTGCACTTGGAGATTACCGGCCCATCTGATCAGTTACGATCAGACTATGAAAGTCGTCCCATTCTTGAGGCGTCAATCCTGCTGGTAATTTGATGCCACCCATATAGTCTTCAGAGCTAGGATCAATGATAGAAAATCCAAGCTCAGCATGTCGTTTGACTATCTACCTCATGGTCAACATCAAGTCTATAATCATGAGCCTTCAAAGTGCAATTGCAAGCTGAACGTACATCTGGCGGGACTTGGCCCTTACTTTCCCAGCCAGGAGCATATGGAGTCAGCTCATCCTCAACATAACGCGCGACATATTCTCGGAGGTACCGGTGGCTCTCTTTGTAGTACGGTGAAAGTGCTCGAGTATAAGAAGCAGGCTCCGTAAAGGGAGCTGCAATAGTATTAGAAGACATATCAGTTAGAGACTCGAAGGATAACGCTGTGAGCTCGATGGACGCTAAGGAAGAAAGGTCTCTTGCTGGTGGTAATACGTTGGATACGAGGTCTTTGAACAAGGCGTCCGATTACTCATTTGTCGTAGTAAATGCCGCATGGGAGCAAGCGGCGCAAATCTGCATTTCGGTAGCTAACCAGAATGGATATCAGAGCTAAAGTTTCTTAAAGTACCCTTAGCAGACCAAGGTAATAGGTTTTAACGGTTTAAGCTCAATCCACTAACATGAACATTTGACCTCGTAGAATTACCGTTTGATTACGAGTTTTAGGGTTTTTTTACGGTTTATTTATAGTTGTTTTGACTGCTTCCCACTGCTGGGTCGATCTTAAACCGTACCTTAGGTGCTAGCCACCCGGATGACGTACGGTACCCCGCACTAAGTCTTCGCGAAACATCTTAAATCGCGTATCTTCAAAACTACTCACAATCTTCAACTACATTCACCATGTTCAGAAAACTTTCGTTAACTCCAATTTCTGGTAAAAAGACACCTAGAAAGGGAGCTTACTTTGCTCACAAAAAGCGAAATAATAGGACAAGCTAAATTAGACCTTGCACCCACCCAAATAGCACGAAGTTTGGACGTTCCGCGAAGCACCGTTCGAAGCGTTTTGGGGAGGCTTCAAACAACACCCTTCGAAGCTAACAAATTTAGATCAGGAAGGCCCTTATCAATTACTTACGTCTTGAGGAATTAGAATACTGTTAAGTCGGTTACGATCGAAGCCTAAAATCATCTGAAGACAGCTGAAAAAGAACACCGGGATCCGGATTTGAATTCGAGAACTCTCAACGCAACACTACAAGCTCACGGGATTTCTCACTAGCTATGTACCTCCGAGTCGCCGAGTCGCCGAGTCTATGAGCCTTCCTTCATCGCAGTCGTAGAAGAATGCAAGCCTGACTCCTTCACTCTCATGCAGTTCAGCTTGTAAATCTGCAATGCCTACGCAGCCTTTTCCTCCTAACCAAACTGTATAAGGCATAGCAGCCGCCCCGCGATTGTTGGAGAGGTTACGCTGCATCTTCTCCACACCGCAGATCTCCCACAGGACGAGACGTGCAACGCGCGACACAGCGCCCCAACTCCAAGATGGACCCTCTATCCGCGACTGCCAGCGTAATCACTCTGATCGCAACGATTCAGACAGCTAAAGAATGCTTGGAAAAGATCCGAAGGTCGCTCGGCGCGGAAGGCCTGGTGCTTGAACTTTTGAATGAGGTGAGCTTGATTTCCGGTGTCTGCTCGTTCCCCCGACCGTCACCTGTCCCGGTTGCAATTGCTGGTGAGAAATCTCGGCAGGTGGGATATACTCTGTGCGATACAGCGCTGATAGCCTGATGGGCTGGCGCCTGGATACTGCGATTGGATGCATTCTGTGTTCATCGGCGGGGCTGGCTACGTTCAATTCGCTACGGCGTAGCAGTTGTGGCGAGGTCATATTCTCAATTCTAACTGAAATGTCTTTAGGCCTCCGATTTCCACGTCCTTCTCGCCAATGTGGAGGCATTCAATGAGAATGGAGCATTGAGCGCACAAACTCAATCCGTCGTTCAACAATCTCTTCTTCGTGCGACTAAGGCCTTCAATGAATTTCTCCAATTTGTCACGCAGAAGCTGTTCTCAAAGATAGAAGTTGCACAGCGAACGTCTAAATCCCCAAACCCCAAAGATAATACCGAGCCTACATTCCAGGTGTCTGAAGCAAGAGTCTCGAGGAGAGCGTGGTTCTTTTACGAGAAGGAAGTGGTGAAACATAGGGACTCGCTTCGTCAGGCGAGAGAGTCTCTTCATTTCGCATTAACGGTGGCAAACACGTACGCACTCTTATGATATGGTATTGAGGCACGACTGTTCAATTGATCTTTAGTGGAATTCACCTAGACCTGCGCGAAGCCATTTGGTCTTCCCAAGTTTCAGTACAAACGAAATTGGCCGCCCACAGTAAAGTCGTTGACGATATATGGTCCATGGTGCAGCAAATGGCCGACCAGAACGCCCAGCGGCCTCGTTCGCCATCAGCTTCCTCCGACAGGACGATCAGATCAGCGTCATCGGATGACATGCTGATGGAGCGTTCCATTAGCCCACCACACTTTGAAGAAGATTCAAATCAAGAAGCAGTTTGCTTCCAAACGACCGTCTCAACAACAAGTTGTCCAAAGTACTGCTCTTACACCTGCCATTCCACAGCCCTTGTCAAATCTCCATGGTGGATGAATCAGGTCACTGGCTTGCTATTCATGAGATATAGCGGCACTCCTCTGCTGAATCCCATGAAATGTAGCAAAAGACGGTGTAGAGAGCGACATCAATCCAAAGTCAATGCATCCTACTACTTCCCCGGCTGGATGCTCCATCGCATGGTTGAAGTGGTGGCTAGATGGGACGCAAATGCCACCCCGACGATGAACCTTCGGGTTATGAGAGTCATTCCAGACCACTCTCCTCTGTTTTCTTACGCTATGGAGGGCAGCACGGCCCGCATTCGAGATCTCTTCCTCCAGGATCTGGCTTCACCGATTGATATCCGGGAGTCAGACGGTAGATCAGCTTTGCACATTGCTATATACTATGGTCATGTTTCCACCGCACAGTTCCTGTTGGACCAGAAAGCCAATCGAGACTACAAGGACAAATACTTTCAGTCTGCCGTTGGAGCTTGCTGGGAGATATCGTTCCAGAAGCTACGTATCCCGACCATTGACCCTTGCGTGATCGGAGGGCCAACCGAGTACTCTGACTTCTTAGACGAACGAGACCTTACTCCTGTTCACAAGATCGTCTTGGGCATCTCCAATGCGTCGCTAGACGATTATCTTAGCCTTTCCACCGCTGAGATTGACAAGCAAGATGTAATGGGGAAGACGCCTCTCCATTTTGCAGCTGCTAGAGGTGACCTGGACGCTGTCTCGACCCTACTTCGACGGGAGGCCGACCCTAACCTCACCACTGACGCGCTTTGGACGCCACTTCACGAAGCAGCCATCTCTTCCAATTACAGATCGTTTCATCCCCTACTCATGGCAGGAGCTCGCGTCGACGCCCTCAACAACCGTGGCCAAACTACTTTGTCGCTGGCAGCGTACGTCCGTGATGATCCACGATATTTCGATAGCCTACTCGAGTACAACACCAACATCCATCTAGCTGACAAAACTGGGCTCACTGCTTTGCATCGTGCCTGCATTCGAAATCGAATCGAATCCGCACGGCGATTGATAGCTCTCAAGGCCGATATCGATGCACTTGACAATAAGAAGCTTTCGCCGGTGCACACCTGCGTCCTCAATAACAGCCACGACGTTCTAAAATTGTTGCTAGACTCGGGTGCACGAGCCGATCGATCGGCAGCTAATGGAAGGACTCTGCTACATGATGCCGCTGCCGTCGGAAACCTGAGTACGATTGCACTCCTGTCCAGTGCTCCCCTCTGTCTCGAGGGACTCAGTCCAGATGCCGTAGACGAAGACGGCAGAACCGCGCAGGAATTCTTCAACTGTGTGCGGCACACTTGTGTTTCAGAGAGTGATGAAGAACGCACCAAAGTTGCATTTGCGTTCCGGATCTTGTTAGACCGGCTCAGGGAAAGGGATCGGATTAATCTGCTCTCGGAAAATCTGTCGGAGAAACTGGAGGTACAGTCCACCATTTCAGAGGAGGATTTTTTTGAGGCAATGGATCGTATGGAATCATCCGTTGAGTCGCTTCATACGATAGGTGGCTTGACGGTGCAGCTGATGACTTGATGTCTCTCACATTTCATTGGAAGTGAAAAGATCGGTGCTCTGAGCCAACGTATGCGCGTGTTCAGTCAAAAAAACATTTCTGATTCCTGACGAAGCGGTTACGAAATGAATAACGTTGTCATGTTCGATATTATGAGATATCATGCCTATTATGAATGGATAAGGACAGGTTTCGTCATTTGAGATCCATTGTAGAGTGCGAAGCCGCAATAGGGTTCACGTGCCCAAGATTCGCAGGCAGAAGCGGCCACTTCGACAGGGAACTGGGCGACTATGCATGATGCCTAGATTGAGGAAGGTGGTGAAAAGCATAACTCAATCTGCAGCTAGGATGCAATAAGCAATGAAGAACGGACTCAGTAGGGGACCTACACGCAGCTCATGTGCAGGGTGCAAGCGACACCCGACTCCCCATAAGAGCGAGGCTGAGCACAGCAAAATCAACAAAGTGGAGATCAATTCAAGATCTCTGTGGACTCTGTTCTGATACCTTTAAGTGCGATGAATATCCGAGACGTCGTTTTGCGGTCGTACACGTTTCCAATCGAAGGCACTGCACTGAAGCGACAGGGCGCACCGTCCGGATAATCTCGGAGCAAAGCGGGGGCCATTCAACACCCCATCGCGGCGGCACGACCTGTACTATATACGATCGATTCGAGTATCCTGAAATCCATGGCAAGGATACATGACAAAGTTGCGTATGCAACTTTTTATTGCACTCGTCTTGCAGAGGAGTGCGATGAAGATCCATACTTCGACGCAGTCCGGCTCCTCATTCATCAAATTCTGCACCGTCCATCGACACGCACCTGGCTCGGAATCCCGCTATTGGTATTTGTTGTCCCACATGTATCAGAGGCTCGGCGCGATGTGTTTCGCTCCAAGGGGGCTTCCGTGATTGAGATAGACTATGTGCGGTGGACGAACGATTGGATCCATCCTAGGCGCGAGCGCTGGATCGACCAGCTATGCAAGTTACGGGTCTTCGAGCAAGTGTCCTACGATCGGATCCTATACCTCGACGCAGATATGCTTCTTATCAAATCCCTGGATGGCATCTGGAGCGAACCTGTTTCGAATCAAAGGTGTAAGACACGCCTGAGCGAAGGTCAAAAAGCCCATACCAGCCTCTCTAGGGAGACACGACTACCAGACACCTACTTATTTGTTGGAGTAGCTGATACGTATGGAAGCCGAAAACCAGATCCGCCAATCCCTTATTACCCGGAGGCAATCAATGGTGGATTTTGGCTTGCATCGCCATCCCTAGAAATATTTGATTACTATACCTCTCTCCTGTCGATCCCAGACAGCTTTGATAGCCAATATATGGAGCAGGGGATCTTCAGGCATGCTCACAGGAAAAATGGACGAATGCCCTGGAGAAAGTTCGAACCAGGCAGGTGGAATGTGAATTGGCCAAGGGTGGATGATCTCAAGCATGGGACGGCAACCCTACACGATAGGTTCTGGATTACCGACCAACCATGGGTGGAGCCAGAACTGGTGAATCTTTGGGATGAGGCTATGAACGAGATGCTGGTGCTCCATCACGGAAATGTCGTTCAAGATCGTGGCTCCTTTGTTCCACTGGAAAGCGAAATCGAGAGTGGTTTTCTGCTGGATGCTCGAAGTCTCCCTGGAAGCATAAGTCTCGAATGTGCATGAGACTAGCGCTGTCTGCATTTGGCGTGGGAATTTGACAGGATTGCAAGCGTTTGGGGCCCCGAAAGGGCCGGCATCGATTATCAGAGGTGCAGACTGGAACAATTGTATCAATCTCGTAGAGCTGCAAGTAGACTGGGCCATTGTGTTTGAAACGCTACCGATGACGCGTTTTTGGCAAAGGTTTAGACTGCTAATTTCATAAACGAACTTCTTTGTAGTGGCGGATCAATGACGATAGAGCCGTTCCACGGAAACTCCCTGTCCAACACTAACTCTGCCCTCTCGTTCTACGCGTCCACAACGCACTCCAAACTCACCCCGCCCCTTCAAGGCTCCCGCCGTGTTTTGGCCAACGTCGCAAATGGCTTGCCTTCCAGATCTTTGTCTCCTGGTTTGGGGGTGACGCAAACAATCTGACACCTTCGACACGCTCCTGGTACTTGACGTGTGGTAGGGATTTGTACATCGCCACTTCCGGAGGCATCTGCGAGCAACGATAGAGGTTGATGGTGGTCGCACCAGTCGTCTTCTTCATATGCCCTCGTGTGTCCAAGGGCCCTGTCTTGATTTGAGTCTTGGGTGGAGTCGAGGGGAGAAATGACTACGTTTGTGCAGAATCTGTCGGGGAAGAGGTCGGACTTGGAGGGAACGAGTCCTTTGCTCTTGATCTGTTCGTTTAGCAGCGCCACGCTCGCCCGGCTGACCACCAGGATGGGAGATTCATTCGCGAGCAGGATGGGGTTGGCTTGTTTCGTACCATCCAAGGCTTCTTTCTCGGAATCAGATCCGATGCCGCTGTCCTTTTCATCAATGGTGTCGTCGTTTGTAGGAAATGATCCAGGAACAGAGCTGTAACTCGATGATTGAAATTCCTTTGGTCCATCGACTGCGGCTTTGCGCGCACCTAACACGCCGCGCCATTTCCTACCCAGTTCTTGCGAGGAAGAATTGGGTGGGTATCTCGCAATTCGATATGGTACCCCAACTGCTTCCGAGAAGAACTGATTTTTTTCGGGTGCTTGGTACGTCTTTGCAGTTATCATGTCCCCGCATACCCTAGTCGATTGGTCTTTAATATTCGTTGATGTCTCGAATGGGCGCGGATCCTTGGAAAGGGGGACTTCAATCAATATCTGCTCGATGGTCGGATCAGCCGCGTCGTCAGAGTACTCGACTCGCAAGACACCTTTTTCCAGGTCCATGGTCGGTCTGATCAGCGCCATGCGTGGATATCGCTTCATGCTCAAAGCGACCCCTGTGCCTTGATGCACAAGACACCATTCGCGATCCCAAGCGAGACCCTCGGGTTTTATTCTCTATGAGTGCCCAGCCGGTACCGAGTGTCCAGCGCACGACATTATGGGATATATCGTGAGTGACTCGATTCTGTATCGAGGATTTTGAGATATGGATTCCAGCGGCTGTGTTATACTTGCAGAGAGAGTCGGATTTGGCGAAGGGAGGATATCATTTCCTCCGACCCCAAGCTATGATTCTGCTTCAACGCGGGCGGGATTGTCCCGGATGACAAAGAACTCTTCAACCCAATCCACAAATATTTCAACGTCTTTCATTGTGCTTGCGGCACCAAAACTGACTCGAACAATATCCGCGGGTTTGCCATTCCCGGCCCACCCTTCTCCATCTTTAACACCACATCTGGCACCAGCTGAGAAGTCACGGCGGATCTCCCATGGAGCCAGGCCAAGGGCGGCAGAGACACCGCCAGGGTTGCAAACACCGCCAGTCCGTAGATTAATCTCTCGAATGGCCGCGAGCTTTTCGATCTCGGCGTGCTGGACAAATGACCCAGTCGGTGTCCTGAAGTTGAGTGCATCTATTGGTCCTTGATCTTCCATATGGGTATAACTAGTTTCCGGGTTGACATAGATTTGGCAGAGTGGCGTGCCACAAGCATGTCGTAAGAATGTAAGCTTGAAGTAAAGTGTCCTGATGAGGAATGAAACATGCCTCGATATCCGGCTCAAGAACCCAAATTAATCTTGATAAACGAATAAAGCGGATTAAAGTGCGAGAATGCTATGCATCGGAAGAGTTCCGTCTTCCAAATGTGAATGTGGAGCGTCATCCTTCTTCAAGTGCCATCGTTCCGGTTGGCACAGCTCCGGGTCGACTGTTCCACCACCAAAGTACTTGCGCCTCCTTTGTACTTCGCTGGACGACTTCCGGAGGATCAAAGCTCCGAGATCACGAAACCCAAAAATCTTGTAGAAGCTAAGAACAGTGAAGTCTGGTGCTGTATCGACGTCGCTGAGGTTGAAGGGTGATGTGGACACGAGAGTAGCAGCGTCGAGAAGTGTATAGACGGCCGATGTGGTAACTCCTAGAACGGATTTCCCACTCATCGAAGTGGTGTCGATGGCTTATGTTTGACTGTGCTGGGAAAGTGAACAGTCGATGGGTGAGCTGTGCGCCATTCTGGGCTTCTTAGTGGCCTTGTGTTACGACCACGGCTGCGACCTCATGACGACCACCTGCCAAGATATCGGAGCCGCGAGCACAGCGAGGCTCCATCGTGAATATCTCCTTTGTTTTGGGAAAAGTCAGTTACGTGAATACAACAGCCTATTGCTCGGCCAAAGCAGGTGTACTGGAGTCTACACGCTCAAATGCAATCGACAACGTCGAGCACAAGACCAGAGTCAACGCCGTGCTCCCTGGCATGATCGATACCCCGACGACGAATCAAAGTCCCGAGGCAAGGGCGTATCTGGTAGCAGGGTCGTTGTAAGGCAGCCACTGAAAACGTTTGGACTTTCGGAAGAGGTGGCTGATGTCCTTGTCTTCCTAGCGGGAAATGAGGCCAGCTTCATGACCTGGGCCGAGGTGGCGGTGGATGGTGGCTGGTACGCGGCATGAAGAAGGACACCAGAAGTAAGAAATGAAAGGGTGCAAACGTCTTCGGAACTATATAGCACATTCATCGCTGAAGTCCCCTGATCGGAATGGCAATCCGATATGTCGGGGCTTGCTTTTGACAGATTCGGGAAACCGAGCGAGGAGGTGCCGATGCATGCCATCGTCACGTCGTCCTGTCTATATGATTTTCGTGACCAGCTTCCCCTGGTTCGCTCCTTCGAACAACAGATGCCATGTTTTAGGTATGTCCTCAAATTTTGTCTGCACCACATGCTCGTTTTCGTCCCCAATCTTAAGCTTGCCGTCCTTGACTGCTTTGACAAACAGCTCCTGCGTCTCTCGTGCTCTATCTAAGAAGTCACTGACGATAAAACCGCGGACGGAGAGGCGCATGAACACGATGTTCATGTAGTCTGTGAGGAGTGTCAATGGACCTTGCATTTGAAAGGCGAAGAGGGTTACTCACTTTTCAAGATGGTTGGGCTCTTGCTATTATAGCACTGAGTTCTGGACGCCCAAGAATCTTCGGTTCTAGTAAAATTCATTGTACTACACAGCTCAAACCACAATCATGCGCTTTCTCACGAATATTATGCACTTCTTATTGCTTACTCCATCGCACTAGGCGGCCTTGCGGCCACAATACCACTGTATTCTGACACCATAGATGTTGCGGGTGGCGGAACACCTAACACTAAGTATTCAACCGTAATTTCTATGGAGGCAGTCAAAGAATCAATTAGCGGTTTTCCTCGAAAATCTACAGGTTTCTCTATTCAATGCAGGTTTAGAACCTTACAGGATGGGACATGAGTGGATACAGTAACGATACTCTTCCAAAAATCAGTACAATTACCGTTGTAAGTTCCCCTATTCCAACTCAGCGTTAAATGTGTTTCTGAAATCATAGAAAACAGTAACAGCAAGTCCATCTTGCTACTCTAGCTAGCCTCCTCGATGATAACCTCCCCGATGACAACTATACAATGTCAACGGCGCGCTGCAATTATTCCTTCCCAATGGACTCTCCGAAGGAATTTTTTGATCTTGCCCATTTGATAACCTCTACTAACGTTGGTCCCACTATTGGAATTACTGAACGTCTCGCAGTAACGGATCCCATGCTCATACGATCGGATACTCACCGTTGAAGCCCGCCACGATGCCTTCTTACGTTCGATCAGAGACAAGTAGCCTAATTCAACTCCGTTCGACACCGGTATTAGTGATATATGGGCCTACAACCTCGCTCTATCGTTCGCTGTTCCTGGTTCTTGCCCTGTCGAAATCCCCTTGCTGACCCTACCGAAACTAACGATGAACGAATCAGCAGTAGCACTCGATGCGAACACTACTGACAGCTTGACGCAATATGAATTCACCTAGGATTCTACTCAAGCATCATTTGTCGCCGAGTCCAACAAGCATTTAATAATTAGTTGGGTCAACCAGCTTAATAAGCCAGGGTATATTAGCGTGTGCAGAAAGGTATCGAATCCTTGGCATCGCGCCCCCCCCCAAATTTACTATTGAATTCAGACATTCTTGATACCTCGAAACCTTCGAAGCCTATTTTCGTGTTCAAACAGCAAGTAAAAATGAAGCTATTCAAAAGCACTTACTGACCTGTCCAATAGCTATGCCTCGCACACTGAACCCATCCATAATAGTACGCCTTCTACTACTACACTGACGCCCCCTAGCTATCGTCGAAGAGGTTCACTGTCATTTTGATATCGTTTATAATATACAAGAGAACCTATTGATATATCATTCGTCGTGCAAGCCTCAGTTTCGATTCAAGGACGCTTCGCGTAAGATCTTTTCAGCCGCTGAAGACTCTCTTATTACATATCTAGAGCAACAGTCATGAGCTATGCAGAAAGAGATGATGTGATTTCTATGAAAGAAGTGAGATATACATGTTCATAGATCGACGATATTCAGAATTCTGAAAAAGAGACACTGAAGTGAAAAGAGAGAACAGCGTGTCAACATCAGACAGAACGATGAGCTGCAATTAAACTGAATTGTCGATCTGTTAGTTGCAGCTGACGACTGAACTGTTAGAACCATGCCTAGAGCAAGTCATAGAGGTACAGGTAAACGAAGGGTAAACCAGGTAAACGAGGATTCAAAGCTAAAGAGCAAGGTCTACGAGGTGCGAAGGCTATATGTACAGAGGGAAGGGAAGCGCTAAGCCCGATAGGGTCTTAGGCTCGCTCAAAGGACACGTGTTCCAGTAGAAGGCTGAGCACGCTCGTAACATTACCCCCTCCCCCTTCAGCCAAGCAATGACCTCATTGCTTCAATCAGCTTCTTTCTTTCTTGTCCGTTCCGTTACCGTTCTATTTGAGCGTTCCAAGCTCATTTCATCGAGCGTTTCAAGCTCATTCCATCAGACGTTCCAAGCCTATTCCTTCTTGACATAGAGCGTTTCAAGCTCATCAGGCGTTCCAAGCCTATTCCTTCTTGTCGGATGCCATTGAAGCAGGCTCACTTCTGGTTCATGCCTACTACATAGTAGGGCTTGTTCTTTCCATGCCATTGAAGCAGGCTCACTATCGGTTCGTGCCTTTCAAGCAGGCTCACTATCGGGTGACGGGCTCAGTCGGTGAGGTCAATCGTTGTCTTTTGGTTCGTGCCTGCAACGCTCGCACTCGCAGGACTTGTTCCGTTCGTGCCTATCGCATTCGGTAGGGCTTGTCTTCTGTTCGATGACTGGCTCAATTAAGAGGTCAACTATCGGCTTGCCATTGTAGCAGGCTCACTTCGGGTGACGGGCTCGACGGCGAGGTCAATCGTTATCTGCCTTTGTAGCAGGCTCACTTCTGGTCAATCGGGTCTGATCGATCGAGGGTCGGTTCGTGCCTTTGTAGCAGGCTCACTATCGGACGTGCCATTGAAGCAGGCTCACTATCCTTGTCATTCAAGCAGGCTCTTTCTATCCAGCTTCAAATATTCAACGGTGGACGGGTTTCAGCTCATATCTTCGTGGTTTCAGGCATGTAGTATATGTTCCATCCCCTGTCTTGAGGCATATAGTGTATGTTTCATCCTGTCCTCAGTACATATCATCTTGCTGTTGTCGTCAATGTCGTGAATAGAGGTAAATCGTAGAAGGTGCGGATAAAGAAAGGTTCGTGGCTGAATTCGGTTTCGGATGCCGTTCAAGCAGGCTCACTATCGGGTGACGGGCTCGATGACGAGGTCAATCGTTCTCTTGCCATTGTAGCAGGCTCACTATTTCGGTTCCTGCCTACTACACGCGTCGCATTGCTTGTTCTGTTCATTGACCGTCTCAATGACGAGGTCAATATCGGACGCGCCTTTGTAGCAGGCTCACTGTCTGATCAATCGGGTCTGATTAATCCAGGGTCGGTTCGGGCCTGCAACGCTCGCACTCGCAGGGCTTGTTCTGATCGCGTCTATCGCATTCGGTAGCGCTCTCTATCCTGCCTACTACACGCGTAGCAGGGCTTCTCTGATCACTTCTACCGCATTCGGTAGAGCTCTCTGTTCATGCCTACCGCGTTCGATAGGGCTTGTTTCGTTCGATGGCGAGCTCAGTCAAGAGCTCAGTCGAGGGGTCGGTTCGTCTGCTTCGTGTCAACTACACGCGAGTAGCAGAGCTTCTGCTTCCGATCGTAGAGCTGCAAAAACCGGCTCAACTAGAAAGCGAAAGCGAACCACTATCGTGTGGTATGTACGGAGCTTTGAATAATGTTAGAACCATGCCTAGAGCAAGTCATAGAGGTACAGGTAAACGAAGGGTAAACCAGGTAAACGAGGATTCAAAGCTAAAGAGCAAGGTCTACGAGGTGCGAAGGCTATATGTACAGAGGGAAGGGAAGCGCTAAGCCCGATAGGGTCTTAGGCTCGCTCAAAGGACACGTGTTCCAGTAGAAGGCTGAGCACGCTCGTAACATGAACAGCTTGTCTTCAACGTCGATGAGACTCTGTTCAACGAGACTACGAGATGACGTCATCAAGTCTATGCATCAGCCATCAGTTGATGAATCAGCTCGCTATCAAGTCTCTAGAAAGAGAGAACATTTCTGAAGCGTTCTCTCAGCATATACAATCGATGACTATCTATTCTGTATCGATATTCGTGAAGACTGATTCAATGATGAAGTTTTCTTTCGATGAATATCGAATGAGCTGTTGTCTCATTGCAACGTCTTTTCAGCAGCTCGAAGTGTGATCGTCATGAATAATGTCAGCATACACTGTAACGATCTCATTGAGCTCAGTTTTAGTGTTTTGAAGGCCTGGGTCAGAAGACACTTTCATGAAATATGGCTCAGCTTCGAGGGCTCCTTCGATGAGTTCTTGCATTATGCAGTAGCTAGAAGTCGCTGTGACCGGTTTTCAAGGCCGGTTTCCAAGGCAGCATTTCAAGCATAGCGTCGGTGGTTATATATTTGAGGCGGATATCAGAGCGTTGGAAAGAGAACTGGAAACGGGTAACATAGATTTCGATTCTATCTAACCCGAAGGCAGGTTCTGGCTTCGACGTGACGACGGCATGATGGCTTCGGAGGTCGGGAGGGGGGGCTACAAGGATGTTAGCACTGTAAAACGTTTGAACAGCTTCATATTTACCTATTTGATTAATTTCTTTAACACGAAAACAGGCTTTCAAGGCTTGGTGGTAGCGAGAATATCAAGAATGTCTGAATTCAATAGTAAATTTGGGGGACAATTGCGATGCCAAGGAATCCATAGCTTTCTGCACACGCTAATACCCAGATTGCAACAAAAATCAAAACGATCGTTCGATGTATTTCGATGTGATTGCTACACTGTACAGATAATGAAGCCTCATCTTTCATGAAGAGCTTCGGAAGCTGTAACTGGTACAGATGGCACCCTGTTTGCATTAGAAGATAGTACACCTTTTCGATAAACCCAACAGTGTCGAGAATCAAGCGTCGTCTTCTCAAGAACTTCGTCAGCCACCTGAATACGATGCCTGTCTTTGAGGTGTTGCTTGAAAAGCTGTCTGGTATCTATGCGTGCTTTTTCGCAGCCGTTGTGGACGCACATATAATACGAAGCCGAAGCATACCGTTCCCATTTCGAAAAATCGCGTGTTCGCAGTCTTCTTCTCTTGACGAGAAGCTTCGCGCAATCTTTGAGGTCGTTTTGCACATCCCGCTGTTGCAAGTATGCTGCTGTTGCCAGGTACATTTTATCCAATGTCTCGTGTCCAGGCTCAGTGCTTTTGCCTGTGAGTCCTGTGAATTTGTGGCTCTTCCACTCGTCCAGTTTAACCTCGCCAAGTCGTGGTCCACCGTCAAAACGATAGTAAGGAAATATTTCCTTTCGGTCACGGGTCGAGAGACCGACCATGGTCTCATGAACCTTCAAAGTCCTCGATGGGTGTTTCATTGCTGCTTTAATATTCGCGATGGTATTGTTGAGGTTTCCGTCCTTCCTTGCAAATATCTCATAAGGAGGAATGCCTGTCCCAATGCTGATGAAGGGGCCAATGTTCTTTTCTGCGCCCCCATGTTTGGAAAAAACATCGTGGTATGCCTCGTCACTGGGATTGTTAGATCCAAAGCCACCATCTTTGAACTTCATGACCCTAGTGCTCCCCACACTGCTTTTCTCGATCTCTATGGGAGGGAAATAGTTCGGCGCAGCCGACGTAGCTCGCGCTACTTGCCATATTGGTAATTTAGCGGCCTCGCCGTGGTTCCTCAAAGTTCGCTGTCGTAATCTAGATTGGGCTGGATTTAATGTTGGAGGTGGATTCCGATATGTGCGGAAAAGGTAAGGTACTCCATACTTGAGCTGGTCTGCGTATGCAAGTACAATACTTCACAACTTTTAGTCTTGATGTGCAGAGTGAAGCACCTGGCTCATCTTACCTTCTACAAAGATCTTCGTCGAGAGGATAATCAGTATTGTACTCAACTTTCTCACTGTGACGGGAAGTCACATCCTTGATGACTTCTTCGGGGACCCGGTAATTAAATTTGTGCCATATGATAGCACCTTTTGCGAAAGGACGTGGATGTCCAAATATTTTCTCGCCCAAAGTCTTATACTCGGCAAGGCAGTCGTCCACTGTCATACGAAAGCGAGAGAGCATAATGCTTATGAGCCTTTAGAGGAGTGAGCTATGTCGACATAACACGTTTCTTAGGCTCTGCTTACCCTCCAGTGCTGGTTCCCGCAGCGTAGGTGAAGTAGTGGCAAGGTAGAAAAAGAGCTGAATTTGGAAGGCCTTCTATGGCAGTGGGTACGACGCTTGCTTCTGAAGACTCCGAAGTGATGGAGCTCCTCGAAAAAGGCCTTTCTTGACCCCAATTTGGTCCGACCGTAGGCATGGATGTCGTGGGCTTATACACGCAAGGAGCAAAGCTCGATTCTGCAGGGCCATCCTCACGGTCCAGTCTTTTCTCTTCGTCGCCGATCTTGTTCATGAGATCTTGAAGTATAAGGAGACTACCGTAGCCTCTAATACCGCCGCCATCTAATAAACGTTAGCAGGTCAATATATAGACGCGCCTCGTTCCTACCGAAAGTCAAAATTGCCTGCTTAGTCCACTCTTCTCGTCCTAGACGATGGGCAAAAAACTCCAGGAGTGGTTCGATCTCTTCTTGTAGCTCGGGAACTATATCATGTATTCCAGGTTGGGTGGAGATATCGAGACATACAAAACTATCTCGGAGTTGTTGCAGGGCAGACGCATTGATGTCTCCCAGTTTCCTTCTCAGCACAAGAGCAGGAGTCCTGGCCTTGACATTATGGGGGAGTTGAGCATAGGCCGGCATCGGACCACCGATCGTAATGACACCTCCAAATTCGAGCCTGTGACAAGCGGCTGCGGTGGCAAGTGCCGCCATACCCCCTTGGCCGTGTCCGAGCAATATGATGCTCCGTGGCTCGAACCCACAATTAGTTATGAGCCCAGTTTTGATGACATCCATCAAGATTTTCCGGCCAACACCCGAGAAACCTCCATCCCAATCGCTTTGAGAATCTGCCCAGTTGTGACCGCTATTCCCAGTTGGTACAGATTCTAGGCCTCGAAGGAGGACGAACGCGGTTTCTGGCTGCCGCTCACGTAGTCTAATAGCAAATGTCTCGAGTGTCATCTCAGTGCCACCAAAGTCGTGTAGTAGGATTACAACATGTTCAACTGGCTTCTCGGTCGCTCTTGGTACGACTACAGTAGATATCGATCGTGGAAAGTCGTCTGGAGTCGGAAGACGAGGCGCCCCGTTACCAATGGTTGGGATGCTTTCTTGTACTTCCCTAAGACGCTCAAATTCGATTATTCGCTGTCCTGCCGGGGATACACTGCCCGTGCTTTGAGTCGCTGCTAGCGATATGGGAGCATCGGTCTCCAATGTCCCACTGAGCTGTTTTCGGGCTTTAGATCTATGCTGTGTGAAGTTGTTTGCAGGACGTGCTGGATATCTGTTATCAGCAGAGGATTCCCGCTGTTCACCATGAGTCTCAGGAGCGGCAAAATCGACTTCGTTAGTAGTACGGAGACCTGCGTCCTGTGTGGATTAGCACTCGGTTGGGCTGGAGGTCGTGGGGAGAGATAGAAACGCGCCTTGATCTTGAGTTGTCACAACGTGCGAAGATTCGGTACCGTGTCGGCTAGTGAAGTTCTCATTGGTTGGATCTTGGTGAGAATATGGGGGAATGTTGAAGTGTTCGCCGGTTGATTGCATGCCTTCTTAGAAATTGCATCGCATGAGTATGTACGTAGAGTTCTAGGATATGCTTGCTACTATCAGTACGTGCCAGTTACCATCCATAAGAATTAAATATGCCACGTCTGCGAGCTTGTGCAGCATCTTCAGACGAGGCTGGGATCTACTATTGAATGACTGCATTGGGATGGTAAGCACCAAAGGCGGCGCAGGGAAAAGCAAAATGTAGGCAATTCTTTAGGAGAGAGTGTTCTAGGCGACGTTACTGGAAATGGAACGCCGTGCAGATATGTGGTAGCTCCTAAGCCTTTGACGCCCGGCGAATGCTGGAATCAGATTCAGGGCGATAATGAAAATGCTGGAAGGCTCAATCTGCGTTTCAAGAAGATATGGATGACCTATCACGAGATCATGGTAAGGAACGACGAGGCTGATACGAGGAACTTGCCGCTTGCAGGAAAGATTGATCACTAAACGGCAAAAAAAAGAACTCCAACAGCTACAGCTACAGCTGCAAGACAGAGACCACTTGTTCACGAGCAAATCTAGGATTAATGGCAAATATATAGATTTGTGGACTATAGAATGCATGGCAACGTTCAGACTATTTATTGTTTGCGGCCTCGCAACCTTTCCAGGCAAAATACCACAAGCTGCAAGTATTGTTAGTGCGATAATCAGGATGAATCTGGCGATTAGCCTCAAGGACGATGGCGCTTCAGTTGTCAGCTCGGCGACTGAAAAGGGGGTGTCGGCAAAAATGTGATTCGTCTCCTGATCGGAGTATGTAAAGTAGGAGGCCAGGATGCTCACGGGACCCCACTTCCCCGTATAGAGTCCTACGTCGCTTTTACATTTCGCTTTCCAAACGCTGTTCTCAGAGACATATTGAAGAATTGAATGTTCGGAAGACAGTGATTCCAGGCGTCTGCGATGTCGTCAAGGTGTGTACCTATCTATGCATTTGCGCTCTGATACAATGAAGGTAACGTGCGTACGTTCGAGCGATGCCGTCGGTGCCGGGGTTTGCGGTCACGGACCAATCATCAATTGCGCTAGCAAAAAGCCTCTTAACAAGGATTAATGGTATGAGCTAATGCCATATCCAGCTGCAGGAAGGACCTGTAAGCCAGCTATACCTGTACAAGCCCGGCAACGCTTGAGCAATGTCCAGCCCGCTTCTGTATATATACGTCAGAAGCTGGGCATTACCCGACTGTGTTACCACACACTGGGCTGTCTAGTGTGCGCCGGCCCGAGGGGGTCAAAATCGTATCATGAGTACGGAGTAGTGATTGTCTCATAAAAGTGGGCTTGGAGATCCGGTGAGCAAGCGGTATGGCGCTTAGTGGAGGTGGTCTTTACACATATACCTGGGATTCGCCAATGCTGCAGGATTCCGTCTTGTTGTTGGTCTCACCGGTTACAGTTCGAGTTGAGCCTCAAATTTCCTTAATCTAAAAGTTTCCATCTACATTACGAGCTAGGTTGGCTCGCAAATCTTTTATATACGTATCTCTGTGGCTATAATGTGCCTCCCAAAATCTACCCTGAAACCACCAACCCAGTCGTCCATGAATGAGAAGCAGCGAGTGGCAGTTTTCGACCCAAAGTCCGGCGATCTTCGAATATTACCTCTGAACAAGCTCAAAGGTCAGGCAACCTTGATAAGCTCTGATTCATATGTTGACAATCCAATGTTAGCGTCCGACTTTGAGAAGGTTGAGGTTCCCAAGTGGCGACGGCACTTTGATGTGTATACATCAAATGATCTTGGAAACCCTTCTGGAGAGGGCCAACCCACGTACTCGAGAAACGATACGGAAGGGAGGAGCTTTCTGGCAAGACTGTACTATAGCCGGCTCGGCATAGCAAGCAACGTGCAGCGAGCTGTATCAGCAAAGCATCGCACTTTATATATTGGAGAAATGCCTGAATATTAGGCGCTACGAAGGGCCAGTGTTGTCGGAGTTGACGATATCTTTCGCCCAGACGTATGGACTCGGCCCAGCGCGCAGCGGCCTTTCCTTAAAGTAACGAACTTTAGACTCGATGTTTTTTCTCTGCTGTTATCTTGTGTGTGGGTTAAGCCCGCCCAGCGCGTAGGGTACTACCCTTCGAGGAAACACTCCTTCATGCTCAAATTCATCATGTTTCCCCCCGTTTGTAGCGGGTTTCACTAGTTAGTGAAGAGGTTCTGTCTTTTATAGTATCGCAGTTATGACAATTTATGAACCTCAACCTCAACCCACCATTGAGCACATATCCCTTGCTCTAAGTACTACTTTTACCATGTGTTGATTTAAAGACATACCTTTCCAGACTTTTGAGCATACAGGGTATACCAGGGCAAGAACAGGGCACATACACGCCTAGTTAATGTCCGTCGTTATCTTCTAGAGATGGTCTAGAAATATCGTACAGTAACCGGTACCTAAATTATCAACCCGGTAACCCTCGTACCTTGAGTCTCCATCTTACGTCTCCTAAATGCTGGGAAATTCGTAGATGCCAGGTGGCTAGCGCACGTGTGCTTATGCCAAGTCAACCAGCCTTATGAAATTGATAGAGAAATTTCTCACTGGGATCCACCTATGCTAACAAGCATGACTTCCTCATCAAAGCCCACAGAAGTGCACCAAACGTTAGCAGTCTCAGCAAACGCAGCTACGCAACATCATCGGCAGCTAGGCGAGCGGTGAATGAATCCCGAAATCGTCCTCATACTCATTATATTCCCAGCCTGATCGAGGCAGTAGAAAATGTTGGAAATAGGGGAGATGGTAATCTCAGCCTTCATAGGGCTGATAGGGCTGGGGCTCGCTAGTATGAAGCACACCATGAGGCTGCAAAGCTTGAGCTATTTGCTGAATTTCACAGTGTGCGGCTACAAGATCGTGCGCAAAGTCCTGACGTGCAATGTTTTGGATGCCTTCTCCGGTCTGCCTCGCGATCGTGTGCCTTATTTCAAACCACGAGGACTCTGTTTGCCATGTTCTAGGCGTCCACGGCGTCTTGCAGGCATTGTATCATGTATGCATAAGGTAATGCAGCACATAATTTCATAGTACATATGCTAGTCCTGAAATAGCTAGAGGACAGAACAGGCATACCGTATGTAGGGTCAGGAAAAAACCGTTTATTCTACAATAAACGTGTTTAATACCTCTTAGCGGTTTTTTCATGTTTGTTTATTGGTTTTATATTATATAAGCAAGCTAAACCCAGCTGGTTTAGCTCAGGAGGTTTGACCTAGCTGTCGCCAGCAATAGATAGACCTTCCTACCACCAGTCATGCCGCCTCAACGCGGTGGCAAACCTCGCAATCAGGGCCCTGGTAACAGTGTTTTAGCGAAACGTGACTGATCTATCATGAACCTCATAAAGACGAAGACTAGGAGTCAGCTGAGCAACATTAACGTCGATAAGTTAATGTATATCTAGGTATATAAACGAGCGCACGCTTAATCGACCACGGGATCTAAAAAAGAAGCTTCGCTATACACAGGGCATTGAAATCGATGAGGAGGAGCTTTTGAATATGGAAGATAGACTGCTGCAGGAGGAAGTTGCTATGGCTAGGCTAAATCCTTCAAACGATGAGGTGCTGAAGGAGTTTCTGAATAGCATCGTCGACGGTGAGGTGGCAATGGAGCATTCAAATAATTGATGCTATTTATATATACTCCTGTGTTTAATACATGCTTCAATAAACGTGTTTAAAACACATTTATTGACTATTCTAATTTGATTAAGCAATAAACATGTTTAATACAATTCTGATCCTAACCGTATGCTTCGCTCATGCGCTATAATCTGGCTAAAACAGCAAGAGCGACCGTGCATACCTTATGCACAAAACATGCAAATCATGAACTCAACTTGTGACATGTTCGTTCACAAGCTATCGCTCACGTTTTCTTCGTCAGATCTATCTCGTGAATTTTCTTCTTCATTCTCGTCGTTCTGCTCGTCTTTTAAGTATATGCGGACTGCGACTCTCACATTTAAACCATTCAGCCAACCTGTTGTCTCATCCGCTCGATTTTCAGCGCCGATGCTTTGTCGTCCATTGATGTTTCTTTGTGCTCAGTTAATGCTGCGCATTTGCACAGTCAAGACCTTAGTGACCAGATGTGAATTTTTTTGTGGCCTCGCTTAATGGTCTTGGCATATGCTTCGAAGCTTTCCAACCCGACGTCAAGTCTTCAACAATACGAGCTAAAACCCGCATTTGAAGTCCCTTCGGGTTAACATTGAGCGCTTACCTTAGTAATGGTGTGGGTGCACGTCCCATTACTAAGCGCTCAAAGTTAATTCGAAGGCGCTTGAAAGGGCACGTCTACGGTCTGAGGTACTGAGGCAACTAGCAGCCTATTTCTCAATGACTTGTAAAAGACTTGGATAACTTGGCTGTACAACCAACGAATGCCAGACTTGATACTGGGTTACCCAGAGACTTCCTTACTTTACCTAAGTCTTACTGATAATGATAGGCTTTTCAAGTTTTCTCTATTGGTTGATCAGCATTGAACACATGCGGTATTCTGCATGTATGTACAGCACCCTCGTGCGTCTACCGCACGGATAATTCGTGCCGTCTCAAGGCTTATGGTTGATAAGAAAAGTCATGACACTGCATCATCGGATCTGCAAGGATGATTCAATCTTTCTGAAGCTTTTTGAAGTACAAAACGGATGTTGATGACACAAACTGCCGCATTTTCATTCGGAAATCTCGGAAATTCCGGAACTCCATAGCCGCTGATAAAGATATCGAAAGACGAAAACCGGAATGACCAAAGCTTTAGATTTGCTGCTGTCAAATAAAATCCTAGGATCTCTCGGGATTTAATATATAATAGAATATGAATTTGGAATCTTCGATCCGATTGGGTTCACGAAAAGGCAGCATGCAAAGAAGAAAAATAATCACAACACCATTGTTGATAGTTCTTTTATTGACTCAAGTGCGAAGCTATAAAGCTACAATAGACACTCGCTAAATATGTAGGCCTGGTTACCCACAGATTATACAATCGCCACCGAACTGTACCATCCTCAAGACAGGTCCTCAATACACGAGATTCCTTCTATTCGTACCTCCTCCTTCAGTACTCCAGGATAGCTGGCCTTTGTAGAATAGCCCCACGGAAACGAAAAACCACCGGTTTTCTCCCGGTGGAAACTCTAAACCGTAGAAATGCATTGATGTCTCTAGGTATAGAGGCGTATGAGGGAGACTGACAATTGGATCCAGTCCTGCACAGTCCCTGGCTCTCAAACGACACATCGTTAAGTCTTGATTCCCTCTCTTCCTGAGCATTCCAACTTTCCAATCAACTTGTATACCTTCCATCGTAGTGAGCGCTGGATCCAAGAGCCAAACTTCTATCGAAGGCCACTCTATAGCTCATATAGTGTGTTTATTGACAAAGTCTCTTTCCCAACAGAACAGTGATTTGAACGAAACGCAGTCGAATAAGCCTCGAGAGCTTAATCGTCGAAGCTCGCTGAGAGTCCCTATCGATAGAACTTCGGCATTGAGGTATATAAGCCGTGTGGTGAGGACGCAGTATCTTTCCCTTGTCCCGATGGCTTCGATGATCGTTGTAACAGTCGCACTTCGCCCGATAAAGATCGTTAATAGACGTTTTCGGCTGTGTATCGTCGGGTTCGTGACTCTTCTTAGCTCTGATAACAATAACCAATTGTTATCAGGTTCCCAGCCGACACCACGTGGAGGTGAGAGTCTTGCCAGCCCCACAACACCATTGTACCAGCGCTGTTAGAAATCGAACGTAATATAATAGGTATAACTCTTCAACGACAGCATGGCCAGTAACGTGACTTCCCGTCCCGCGATCCCGTGATCGAACATCAAAATCTTCAGATTCCGGCTCTACTGTGATACTTGCCAGCATTAACAGCAGCGAGAATGAAGCATCTTCGCTGAAATACCTTCATTTGTACATTTCACCAAGCATTCGCTATGTAGTATTCCGTCTGCGTACTCTTTCAGTAAATGCAACCCCAGCACGGGATAGAAACAGCGAAACGCCCTAGCCGTTCCAAAGATTTCTCGTCGAGTACGATCAGCGTATGTGTCAGCCGTATCCCACAATTTATTTTCTCTAAAAGACATTCACCGAACGTGTGACCTGACTCCTTGAATGCTCAGTGATCAAGAAGAGATAGAGTTCTCTAGTGGGAGCCCCGAGATATTGGCGGAAAGGCCATCCGAGGGTCATCTTTCCTCGCAAGGGCATGACTACAGAACCGCCCGTGGGCCGAGAAACCACGAGACGTTTGCTAATCCTATCGTTGAGATGTGATCACCACCACCCTTCATCCCCAACCTCATACCAATGTAGCCTCTTCCGCTAAGATCATGACTTCGCCATGCCGCCCTTGCGCCTGACACATGCTCCTAGTTGGCCACTCCAACGACACCTATTCCGGTTTCGCATATGCTCCCATAGCTACATCTTCCTGACCTCTATCCACCTTGTGTCTTGGTATCGCAGAGGTCAAGGATGTAGAGAACATACTAAAGAGCGAACCTTATTATCTTTCTGGTAGGAGCTCGTCAAAATGGCAACTCATCAAATTATATCGAAGATCAATAAACAATAAACCGATTTTCAAACACGTCAAATACGTCAGACCAATTATCAAACTTGTGGCAGTTGAAATATAAAAACTCAGAATTGACCAATTTCATGTCTCTTTGCAAGATTCTTCTTATCGTATAGATTTTGTAGTTGAACTCAACGCAGTATTTTATCTATTTTAAGAAACAAGTTTATTTGTTTATATACACAATTTTTTACAACCATAATTATTGTTAAATAAAGTGTGAATATAATGGTTATGTTAAGATTCAGGCTACCTTTAGAAGCTAAAGAAACGCCCAAGCCAGCGAAGGAGAAGGAAAACAAAAAGGGGAAGGCTAGGAGGCCTGGAGCTAGAGGGCCACAAGGTGGGCCTACGAGACAGGTCGGTTAAATCATGGACGGCGATATGGAATGAATTGAACGGGAAGGACCAGTGGTGTTCTTGGAACAGCCGGGGGTAAATGGCCTCTGACTAGTAACAGAGGAAATAAGTTGTGGGTAAGCTGAAGGTTTTGCCCGGAGAGGTTTCTTCGGCGGCTGGTAGGCGCGTCTATTAGGCGGCTTCTGGGCCGCTAGATAGTAGCGAGCCTACTAGAAAGATTACTCAAGGAACTCCCTCATTAGTAAAGTAGTCTTACTAAAGTAGGTGTATAAATCAATAAATCAGTCAATAATGATTATGTTAGGGATTTGGCCCTGACCAACCGGCCAAAACGGCTGAATCCGCTTGGCTAGCTAGGCAAACCGGTCCCAATTCCATATATATTGCTGTCCCGTGACATTTTTGATGTGCAAACCATGTCAGCTTTGAGCAACGATGATGTTTCAGTAATATTTATTTTTCCAACTAACGGCGAATCTTTCACATACGACCACAGACACCAGAAAACTGGGCAATCTCCTCACCTTCAAACCAAGGCATCCGGATATGTCTGGTTTGTGCGCCGCTTAAGGATGCTTTTGTACCATCCCACCTGTCCCTCGCTAAGGACCTACTTTGCTCCTAACCCTTTAGGATACACTTTCCATCGCTCTTATTTCCATGAACTCCTCTTGGACTGCGCCGCTGCTGCCTGACGGGTGCTGCGTCTCACGTTTCAGCTATGTCACTAACAATTGTAGAACACTGTCATGATTGGCTAAGCGGCATGCTCCGGCCATGAAAAGTGCTCGAAGGTGGCAACGCCGAGGGTCAGCACTATTCACTGCTTTGCAAATTTGGTCCCACCCACCCACTTCATTAGTCCTAGTTGGAGTCCTAGTTCTTGACGCCTTGAGGCAGCCTTTGAAGTCATTTTTGGCCTAGGGATCTGTGCATAAATCGGACCTCGGATTTTGATATGTCATCACAGAAACACTGGTCTATCACTCGAGGATGTTCCGTTAAATCCACAATGTTATCGACAAATACCTCGATAGACATGATCACGAAACATTTCTGCCCCTTCCACTTCTAGCCTCGAAGGTGAGCAGCGGCTGCTTTAAGGTGAGCCGAGGTGAGCGGCCTTGAGCCGTGCCTGAGCCGAGGTGAGCTCCGCTGGGCAGTGCAGGGGTGCAGCACGCTGGAGCCTGAATGAGCCTGGCTTCAATTGCCTACGCTCCTTCAACGCTGCTACCTACGCCCATCAACCATTGCTGCCTAGGTTCACCCTCACTCACATTCTAACTATGCGGCTCGATCCGGCCCGGCCCTTTCACTACAGTATAGTATAGTACTATGTACGTCATGTCTTATGCTCTCCGGGCCGTGGCGTCATTCGCATTGCATAAAATACTAATGTGGCTGTTGGGTTGGGTATAACACAACTAGCTTAACCCTCTTACACCATTGATATAATGATAGCGTAGCAGTAACCGGTGCCCGCAACCGCACCGAATTTTCAAAACCCGAACATGCAAGATTGACTGCTTGATTAACATGTATTCAGTGATTGTGTAACCGATCTCTTCGTGTTTCCGCCCTGAAAATACTTCAAAGCGTGGTGAGTGCCATATCCCCAGTCGGGGCCACAGTTAGATTAGATAAAATAGGGAACCGCTACCCGTACATCCTCCTGGCTTACATGTACACCCCCTTTGCTTACATGTACACCCCCCCTGGAAAACCTGGAATTTCCATTGCGCATCACTTAGTTACACACCAAATTTAGTAGGTACTTCAAGGTTTTACATATGATTCCGAATGATCTTCCCCACAACCTCAAATTCGGTTAATCTAGCCTAGTAAACCCACACATTAGACTTGTTGTAACCCTTCTGACATCCATCGCCATCGCCATCGCCATGACCGACCTCACCGGCATCCCACCTGTCAGCACCGCCTTCGCCGGCCCCATGTCTTTGGCTCCACCTCCCGTTTCGGGGCAGGTCTATGACGATGTAAAACTTCTGATTGAAGGGCTCAATCAATACGCTGGGCCAGAGGGGTATGCTGTCGTCACTGCACGTACCAAGAAGTCCAAGAAAGGTGTTGATCGGATTGTCTATATACGGTGCGATCGTGGAGGAAAAGCAAAGCTAAATTCAGCGGGTTTTGGAAGACGTCTCCACAGTGGCACACGGCTCATGGAGTGTCCTTTCAGCGCCGTCGGCAAACGGAACAAGAAGGGTGGCTGCTATCTTGAAGTCATACGAAATGGGGATCACAATCATACTCCTACACTCGCCTCAGCTCATCCAGCTCTTCGAAGGCTGGCCATGACAGAGGAGGTTCAGGAGTCAATAAGCTCTCTTACCAAAGTCGGAGTCAGGTCAACGCAGGTTTTAACTCATCTTCGGCTTGATGCTGATGAGGAAAATCCTTTCTTCACTCGACATGACATCTACAATGTAAAGAATCAGCAGAGAAGACAAGCTTTTGGCGTTCTGAGTCCTGTTCAGGCTCTTCTTCATAATTTGGAACGCGAATCCTGGTTCTGGCAGTACGAAAAGGACGAGCTCGATAGGATCACCAAACTCTTCTTCAGTCGATCAAGCTGTCGTGATATGCTGAAACGCAATAGCGAGGTACTCATCATGGACTGCACCTACAAGACCAACCGTTACAAGATGCCACTGCTGGTTATCACCGGAGTCACTGCTCTGAACACCTCCTTCTTCGTTGGATTCTGCTTCATGGAAGCCGAAAAGACAGCGGACTATGTGTGGGTTCTAGAGCAGCTGAAGCTTCTGTATACTCAACTTGATCTACCTGATCCGGCAGTGATCTTGACTGACTGCGAGCGAGGTCTGATCAACGCTTTGCGAAGTGTTTTTCGTGGAAGTTCACATCTGCTGTGTATTTGGCACATTGACAAGAACGTTCTAGTTAACTGCAGAAAGCATTTTGATATCGAAGAGGATTGGCAAACATTCTACAAGGCATGGCATCTGGTCATGTATGCTAAGATTGAGGAGGAGTATCAATTTCAGTGGACCGACCTTCAGGAAATCTATGACACGAGTCATGAAGGAGCAGTTTCCTATCTAAGGAACGATCTACTGCTGATCTACAAGAAGAAGTTTGTTGGATGCTGGACCGATCGCAAACTACACTTCGGCAACCACGCTACTTCTCGTGGCGAAGGAAGCAATGCGACTCTGAAACGTGAGCTTGGATCATCCGTTGCTGACCTGAAGAGCGTTGTAGATAGTCTGAAGCTATTGCTCATGAATCAACGTCATGACTACATTGCGGCCGTTCAGATGGCGAAGACCAGACTACCTTTTCGTCTACGAGCTCCGATACTACGCGATCTTGTTGCTCATATGACTTCATTTGCTTTGCACAAGGTCATTGAACAGTACAATTTAATCACGACCACTGAAGGACCTTTGTTACCATGCACCAACGTCTTCACTAGAACCCTGAGCTTGCCATGCGCTCATAGAATCCAACGACGTATGGACGATACAGCAGGAGGTGGAGTTTTGAAGATAGAAGATATACACTCGCACTGGCGCTTTGAAGGCTCAGCTGTGAGTTTGTCCGTTGTTTCTACCGAAGTTACTCCTGAAGCTTCTGAAACATCCGATGCGGACATGAACGACGATGTTCCTACATCCTTCGTGTCGAACCTGTCAGATCCACTTCTACAAGTTCAAAACCCCGCTATTGTTCGACCAAAGGGTAGACCCGTAGGAGCAAGAGGACGACGAGGCGTTAGACGTCAGCAAGAGTTCGAGGATTCTACACAAAGAGAATTGTCACAGCATGAACATGTACTGAGGGAGGCGGAACAACATGGGCTACAGCAGGGGGTGGAGCAGGGGCGGGGTCGAGGTCGAGGTCGAGGTCTCACACGGGCAAGAGGTGGAGGGCAGCGAGGTGGAGGGCAGCGAGGTGAACGTGCTGCCACACCCCCTTCCATCCAAACGGATGCAGGCTTGTTTGCAGCATTTCATATGTAGCAAAAAAGGTGCTGAAATAGCGATATTAAAGCTCTTTAAACAGTGCAAAATTACTGTGGGGAAGATCATTCGAAATCATATGTAAAACCTTGAAGTACCTACTAAATTTGGTGTGTAACTGAGTGATGCGCAATGGAAATTCCAGGTTTCCCAGGGGGGGTGTACATGTAAGCAAAGGGGGTGTACAGTACATGTAAGCCAGGAGGGTGTACGGGTAGCGGTTCCCTATATATACCCCGAACTTAGAATAGGGAATTGCCGTTTCGAGACGGAAACGAAGCAGCGCCGCTTTAGAGGGAGCAGCGAGAGAGCAATAAGGGGGTACGAGAGAGCACGGGGGAGCACCGAGGGAGCATCGAAGAGGCACAGAGGGCGCAGGAGAGAGCACAGAGGGAGCATGAAATGCGTTCCCAGCCTCTCGGCTTGAACTGCCCTGTTAGTTCTCCAACACCTTAAAGCCCGCTTACTGCCCAGTTTTCGCTGCCTTGAACGATGTCATTAACTCTCTCATCAAGATGACTGATCTAGAAGAAGTGAAAGCACAAGTGCTTAAGATTAAGGCAAGGGTTGACACTGCCTTAAGGCAGAACACAAATATGAAGGATGAGAGATATGAGATCGTTCTATTAAACAATCCTGGGACAGGTAAGACTCGATGTTCAACCGCATTAACCGGGTTATTGATCGTGAACACGTTAGGCAAAACCATCGTAGCTCGCCTCTACGCAAAATTCCTGACTTCCATGTATGTGTTGTCAGGAAATGGATTCGTCGAGATCTCGGGATCTCGTCTTGCCAACGACGAGGTTGCTGGGGCCAAAAAACATATTGAGACGCTTGTCAATGCGGGTGGAGGTGCATTCTTCCTCGACGAAGCCTATCAGCTTACTCTCGGACATAATTATATTCGATTAATCGAGAAGGGGAAGAATCCATTTCACATCCAGGAAACACTCACATTCCTCGATGAGCAAAGAAACAAACAACCCCAACCAGGTAGCAAAACGACTCATGATACAAAAGCCACACAAAAGCCAATCCTTTCGAAGGAAAACATATATGTCGCTCCTCTCTTCCTCTCTCCTTACCCACTTTTTCCCCATTCGCATCCTTAAATCCTTGCTCTACATCACACCGACCGAACAAGAACAACCACTGTCGAAACACCCTCTAACGCCGTCCTCATTAATTACAGCTTCACCTAAACCACGGAGAACAACACAAGATGCCTGCCTATCCAGGCTTCCGACATCGAGAGAATGATAGACCACCTCTGGTCCCATTAAGGTACCTAACCCAACCTACCACCTCCCCAACCCCCAACAACAGCCCCACTCATCGCACCTGCCACCTCCAAGCCGGCACCGAAAACCACACCACCACTCAACCTAGACTCCACATATCCCCACACCGTACCAAGCCCATGATAAGCTCTCCGCGGAACATCGCCATTCGCTCAAGCACAACAACCAGCATGAAGGCCAGATTCGCCATCGCCAAGCTCGGTGCGCTGGAAGCGGAAAATCGTGCGGTTTCAATAAGGGGAGGGAGTATGATGATATGAAACGACAACAGCAAATATCAGTATTGGTATGGTGGGTCAAACAAGTTACGAGGACGAGATCAGCACAGGGGGCAGATACGATTTATGATGGTGGAAACAGGCTGACCTGACCCGCCGGGAAGGGAACAGCGTGAAATCGTCTTTTTGCTCTTATTGTAGAGATATAGATCAAGGTCAACGAAGAAACGAACAAACGCAACGACTGAAAGAGGTAGGTAGGTTAGGATGACAAGGAAGGAGTTGGGAGATAATCGATATTCAGTAAAGGACAGTCAGTCTAGATGTATTCATAACATACAAGAGCGAGCAGCTGACGCCGAATCCATGCGGTTGTACAGACCCGGTAAAACAACGCCTAACCTCCACCGCACAGGATGAAAAAAAGAAAACGAGGTCATTTTCGTATACAAAGGTATAGACGGATGGATAAACCCTCGTGACAGATGTGTGCCGTGGCCGTTAAGTTATCGTTGACGTGTGCTCGCGTGCACTATCTGTAGACAGATTTCAGAGGTGTGGCTACTCTCTTCCCAATTCATCACATGTCTTCCAGCAATGGGAACGGGGAACCCAGATGCAATGGTGTGCGAGTCATGAGTCTTCCGCAAGAGTCGAGACCGTGTTCAATGTGCGCTTGCAGTGGCTGTGGAGGATGGGACGTCTGTCAATTGGCGCACGGTTGTCAGCAGCGCATCGCCACTACCAGGGAAACAGATGGAAAGTGCGGCTGATCTCTCAGTGGAGTGTTTGGGTTGTGTTGGACAAGGAGGAAGAGGAAGAAGGGTAAGGTACTTACCGGTTGGGCTGACACCAGAAATCGTTTTCGTGACCTCTTCTTTGCCTAGAATATATCGTGTTAGTCTGTGTTGTGACATGGCATGGCCGAGCATGCCCAGGAACAAAGAGAATGATAGGCGTACCTGAGACCATATTCATCAGATAGAGCGCGCCATCGTGATCTGAGTAGTCGTTGTAATGCACAGCTCCTACCTTGGCCTGTAGAGATTTTCGGATTAGCATCACTCTTTCTGAACTGCACTGGGAGTCACGGCCATCTGTTCGTAAACGACGGATGCAAAGTTCCAATCAATATCACAAGTGTGTGGTTGCTTGCTCGACTGTGGTCTTGCAACGTTCGTACTGATGAAAAGACGGGCAGGATGAATTCAAGAATCCACATACCAGATAGCCATTGTAAACAGTGTCGCTTGTGGTCGAAGGGAACGTCGACAACTTGTCATATTGGTCCTGCGTAGGGTTCTCGAGGACCCAGACGCCCTTGGTTCCGTGCTCCCAGCCGAACAGGTCTGCGGGCCTGGTCCCATTACACTGGAGACTCGGAGTGGTGTCGACCATGTGCTAAGAAACATTGGGGCATCAGTGAAATTCGTCATCTCCCCATCGTCAGTCGCTCACCTGCCATTCCTCAATCGACATGGCACCCTTCTCATCTCTCCGCTCCCTCTCTCTGCCCTCGAGGCTGGTGCTCCGTCGTTTCTTGTATCCATATCCGTTGCTGGCTGGCCTGATATTCGCAAAGCCGGGAGGCGCGGCGAAGGCAGGGATGAGGCTGCCCGTCCTCGATTTCGACGGATCACCCGGGGGGATCGGGAGCCAAGTGCCGCCTCCTCCATAACCCGGATATAAGTTCGAACCGGTGTCGGTCAGACACACGGACGTGGGATCCCCATCTGAATCCATTATACGGCCACATGCCGACACTGACCCTTCATTGTGCCAATTCCCCACGCCTCCAGGGAGGGTAAAGATCCCCACGTAGACGGACATAATGCGGCCGACAATGTTGTCGGGGAACACGCAGCAGAAATTGGAGGGAATGTTTCTGCACGTTGTGACGGGTGGCTGCCCTGGATAGGCCGCACATTCATCGTTACGCCAAGCGACGATGTTCACCGCTGAGGCCACACTCAACAAGGACGCAGCAAGGCAGAGTGACCGCATGTTTCGTCGTTGCGTATCGAACACGATGATAAGGTCGTGGTGTAAATCGCGCTTCAACGAACAATCAATCAATCGTCCAGCGAGAGACTGACGGACGGACTGCTGAAAATTGGGAGCGTGAGGGTCTGTAGAGCAGGCGCGGCAGAAGTACGAGCACGGATGGTCTGCTCGATGTCGAAATTGTACGATGAAGGTGATTGCTCTCTTCACGGCTGCCAGTAGAGAAAGATTGTGATGATGATGATGATGATGAGTGCCTGTGAGAATGATATCGTTTGACTGGCTCCTGGTCAACGTGCTCGCTGCGCTCTTTTATACATCATCGAGAGGATCTGTTGCCCGATAGCTCTATCGAGCATGGTACTCATGAAACACCAAGCTTCTATCTTCAGCGACGTATCTCAGCATCAAGATCCCTCTGAACTCTTTCCGTATGCTTGATGTATGAGACCTGCCCTGCTGTCGTGAGGGAGTGACCGCCGCAGCAGTCGTGCGTGCCAGGCTGGACAATCCCCCTTGATTGATCACGGCAGCGATCCTGGCGCTTGTATACTGAGGACGTCCCCAGTATCACCTCCATGTCCAACGCATGCGACCGTGTGAGTCTGTCGTCCAACATCGCCACGACCATCGCATGTCTGACTCCGCCAAAACCTTCTGTGAGGCAATGTTGAAAAATGATAGATATTACTGCTATTCTCGTCGTAAATTGCGAGCGGGATGGACTCCGCCCCGTTTCGGACCAGCATCCTATCCTTCTCCGCAGTTGGTCGACTGCAATAGCAACCACAGGCGTCTTTGTTTCAGGTTTCCTTCTGGCATTCAGTTGGCCTGAAACAAGGACACCATGTAGAACTAGGTACCGACCCCAGTCGAAACACCATTACCAACGCTGATAGTGGAATACGGTACTCCCGATCTGTCGAGCCCCCCCAAAACAGAGCTCTGGGGAACCAGGTGGACAGATAAAGAACAGACAATGAGGGACAATCATGGGCTTCTAGGGACTCTGCGAAGATTGTAGGAACTCGTCCAAAGGGAACAGCCACCAAGCGTCACCCCAAAGACATCATCGAAGTTCGAGTATAGCTTCATAAGATAGACCGGATTTGGGGGAAATTTACGTCACCGTAAACCCCTTGTAGAATAGCGCTGCATAGCAATCATATCTTACGGCGTAGATAGCTGGGGTGCTGGGATAGCATACGATAGTGATACACTCCTACTGTGCCGACTCCTCCAACTCCAACCACTCCTACCCCTAGCGCGTTTTGTAACCTAACATACTCGATCGCGAAACAGAAGATGGAGCTGTGTAGCCTCTATTCTATTCTCCTCGTCTTCCTGTCAAGTTGCACGCTTCCTGGATGGCTTCACTGCCTGGTGATGGCACATCCTGTCAAGTTCTCGAAGGCAGTACACTCTTCTCTCTCTACGTGGTGCTTGGTACCTTCTCACACCTCTACCACGATCCGACAAACCTGAAGGATCCTGGAGTCGACTACAAAAGCCTCGCGAGTCCGCCTCGAAAGTCATCAACAAAATTCAGATCTCCATCAATCAATCACAATCGTGCAAAGGAAACGCCGAATAGCCTCTTGTAACCAAACATCGCCCTCAATACACCTCTGATCCCCATCACGGCCTCAAAGCCCACCTTCAAACCTCAAGTTACTGCCTACCGTCAACATCCATATCCTACTCGATATGTATACCGCTCCACTCGTCGTCATGGCCCTCTGCGCCCTCACCTCCCTCGCAAACCCGACCCCAGACCTCGAGAAACGATACACTAAAACCCGCATCACCCAGTTCGGTGAAAACAAATGGTAGGTCATCGTGCACCCCTTTCTCTCCTGCCACACCTCACACATCCCCAAAACCCACAAAGACTAACCTGACCCTCTCCCCCTGTTGCAGCGCCACCAAATCCCTCTTCGAAGCCAAATCATGGTCAATGGGCTGTGTCGATATCGACGGGCAGACCAACGGCTTCAACATGGCTCTCGGCAGTGGGCCCCGGGGCCACAGCAACGTCCGGGCCTTCTCTGAGACGGGCTGCCCTGCCAACGCAGACATGGGAGAGATCCCCGCCATCAATGGCGAAGAGCCTGATAAGGGCTCGTGCGTGGATGCGAACAATTACATGATGACAGAGCCGAATTTTTACGGACATCGCATCAATTCGATTAAATTTGTGTAGAGAAAGGGCCACAGCGCTTCGTGGTGAACTGGGAGGAGATCTGATAGGGTCAATCAGGGTGTTTGAGTGAGGGATGGATGGATAGGAGGACTGGGACGGTTTGTTTGGTTGGTGGTTGATGAAAACAGGGGCGTTCTTTTGCCGGTGAATGGGTCGATAGACAGTGCTTGTTTTGGGGCAGATATACTGTAGAACAGAATATGCATTGCTCAGCTGTTGACAGAAGCGATATCTCCAGAATCGTGGTCCCACGTGACTGACTACCTTTTACCATAACAATAATCAAGTCTACGATTTTGCGATCTGAATAATACGTAGTAGTGCATTGATTTGATACCTCTCGGAGTGACGGCACTCACAGTCACGACCGCTCACTCGTCGACCTGCAACATCTCCACATCCTACGCTACGCAGCATCCTCGCATGCATGCGGGCAGTGTAAGTTTCAACAACAATTCCCGAATCCCTCCATGCAACCATTGTGTCCACACCTATAAGAATCACCACAACCTCCCTCTTCTCTCTCCTCCCTTCTCTTCATCACATCCCCCCCTCGTACCTTGCCCCACCCTATCCTATCCTTCCCCATCACCATCGATCGACGCTTGACCTCCATCTATCATCATGAGCGAACAACAACAAATTGCCCAGACAGGCTCAGGCCCCCTCGGCTACTCCCTATCCCAGTACCAAGACCTGATTGACTCAACGCCGTCGCTCCAACCGCGAGGCCGCGTCAACGCGTCGCTGTACGGCTGGGTGCCCGGCACAAAGGGCGTCTGGGTACTCGAAGCGCCCACGGATGAGCAGTACGCGCGCTTACGCTCCTTGCCCCCCAGCGACAACGCCGACGATCCAGAGGTCTTCAATGCGCGTCTGCGAGATGTAGGCGCTGTGTTCTACGCCGACTATGTATGTTTCTTATCATCTATCTGTCTAACCGTGTCGATGTTGAGTCGCCCTTCCCCCCCCCATGTTGTGTTGTGTTTTACCCTGCGCCTCAGTCACCTTTCCAATTTGGGCGAAGAGGTGGTTGGTTGGTTTGCAGGTTGCTGACTTTTTCGGTTTGCGTTTTTCGAATAATCAGAATGATGATGAAGGGGCGCGAGAGATGATGAATTTCACGACGGATTCCGATCATCCCGGTGCGGGAGGAAGGGGGGAGAGGCAGGAGGCAGGAGGACGGGGGTTGGAGGGGATGGTGATTGATGGTGAGGAGACGAGGAGGAGGAACGATGGGAGTATTCATCTGCGCCATGCCGATACCACCACTGAGGCGGGATGTTCCTGAGAAAGGGAAAGCTAAGCTCTGAGATGGACGACCCAGAATGATCAGCACGATTGCTTTATTTCAATAGTTCAGGTCGGGCTGGACAGACAGACGATGGCGAATAGTTTGTAAAGCATGATTGTTTGACGGCATCTCTCGGCAAACTCGATGGGTATAATAAACATGTGGAAAGCCCGTTGAAAAAGACGTTTTTTTGAATGGAGAGAGAAGATCGATCCAAGAAGATATCAAGGTACTCATAATTGGTCGATCATTCGGTATGCGTGGGAGAACGTACATGTAACTTCTATGGCGTACTCAACGAATGTAATGCTTTTTCCTCGCTATAAACCTCATCATGTTTCTTTGCTCGCTTCAATCTTCTTCTTCTTCTCCATTCATGCTCATCAGTAGTAATCTTTCTGACTATGCTTCTGAACCAGCAAGTAAGTCTATGTTGAAATCCAGCAATCATATGGTATGGTAGTGCCAGCGCTCTTCCTGAAGGTAGATATGATCGTTATCCAAAGAGAAGTTAATAAGTCCCTATTGGTATATGAGGGTCAGAGCGAATAGGTTCATGTGGATATCTTGAGTGTATAGTAGAGTCATATCTCTAATAGATTTATTCTTCCTAAGAAAGATAGAAGGAAGAAGGTGATCTATATACCTCTAGGGTCGAAGCGGAAATACCTAACCACCGAGGTATGTGCGCGGAATGTAAACATACATTCGTGGAATGTTAACATACCTTCGTAGGTATGTATGACGTACGAAAATTCCTACGTACATACCTCATTTTCAACACTCCCTCTTAGGAATTGAAGCTCCATGTGAAGCCATTCAGACCTTCTAATAACTGT
>JAABUT010000128.1_pt1 | contig 139563 bp, 126 predicted proteins | sample 5559281 | NCBI WGS metagenome assembly JAABUT01 (sample SAMN10711880, study PRJNA513359) | rock metagenome | isolation source: Antarctica rocks | place: Antarctica: Victoria Land, Ricker Hills nord | collected 2016-01-04 | reverse complement strand
ATGACCCGCGACCGACTCGGCATCCAAAAGCTCACGCTCATCAAGCGGAGGACCCTGCATACGCCCATCGTCCCGACCCCCCGGAATCAGAGGCCACCACGACACGCGTTATTCAGCAGAGTCCTAGGTGGTGCTGCGTGACCCCAAGGGGGGTCAGGAAGTCCTCGAGGAGGACTTCGCCAGGGTGGATGGGGGCGATGGTCGACATCGGTATGCCTCCTTCGGGCTAGTGGTAGTCGACGATCTCAACGTTGTCGGGGCCGGCGGGTGTCCACGTGAAGCAGATCCGCCACTGCTGGTTGATACGGATGCTGTGTTGTCCGGCTCGGTCGCGGCGCAGGACCTCGAGCCGGTTGCCGGGCGGGACTCGGAGGTCGTCGAGGGTCTCGGCGGCATCCAGCATGACCAGCTTGCGCAGGGCGGTCCGTTCGATCCGTGGGTCGAGCTTCTTGGTTTGCTCGCGTGACCAGAGCCGCTCGGTCTCCGAGTTTCCGAACGACCGGATCACGCACTCAGCATAACGTGCCGCGTTATGCCCGTCGATCGGAGCACCAACATCTGCATGGGCCTAGGCAACGAGGTTGCCCCATGTCGCCGCGAGTGGCCAACCCATCGGCGGCAGTGAACCGCTGCATGCCGAGCGCCCAGGACAGGGCTGCTCCATCACACCGATCGGGACTTTCGCCAGACAGCCGACCGGCCCGTTCCTTCAGCCGCGACCTTCCCCTCACGCTTCAGCGCCTCAAGGGCGAGCCGAATGGTCTGGTCGCTGATGCCGGGCAGGGCGACGCGGATGTCACTGATCCTGAAGATGTCGGAGGCTTGGTTCACGACGAAGTCGCGCACCCGGTCCTGTTTGGTGCCTGTCGATCGGTCCGACAAAGCACGGCTCTCGAATGTGGCATATGCGGTCGTCAGGGTTGAGACGAAGTACGTCAGCCACGGCCATGGGTCGTGGGCTTGCTCGTGCCATCCGTGGGTCGATGCGAGGAGTGCCTCGTAGTAGTCGTCGGCGGTGTCGGCGATGATCTGCTCGAGCGAGACGTATGTGCTCACGCCGTAGCCCGCGTCTTCAAGCAGTGCGTTCGTGACCGCGCGCACCACGCGCCCGTTGCCGTCCACGAACGGGTGGATCGTCAGCAGGTCGAGAACGAAGAGGCCGATGAGCAGGACGGGATGGTGTTCTCCCCGCCTCACTTCCTCGTTGTATCGGTCGACCAGCTCCTTCGTGTACTCCGGTGTGAGCCGAGCAGGAACAGGGACGAAGCGAATTTCGGTGGTACCGTCGGGCGCGCGGTCCACCACGAGGTTGTCGTCCTCCTTGAACCTTCCCCCATGAGTCGTGGTCTCCCCCCAGAGCAGCCGGTGGAGGTGCAGCAGGAGGCCGACGTTGAGCGGCCGCCAGTCCTCGGTGAAAAGATAGTCCAAGGCTGTGCGGTAGCCGGCAAACTCCTGCTCGCTGCGGTTGCGGAGGGTCGGCGCTTTCCCCTCGATGATCTGCCGGGCCCGAGCTTGATCGGCGACGACGACACCCTCGAGGGCGGACGAGGCGGTGATGCTGGCGACCCGGGCCCGGGCGGCCAGCTCAGTGAGGAGCTGGGGAAGCTGGTCGCGGTAGAGCTGTTCGCGGCCGCGACCGGTGTCGATCCTGCTCAGCCGCATCACCAGCGGACCGGGCACAGTTCTGAGGATCGAGTCCAAGGCAGCGAACGGCACCAGATTCCCCCCTCACGGCCGACGCCTAATCATACTAACCAGCGTTCATATTAGCGCCATTAGTAGGTTGTTAGGGGTCCTTTCCACGGCGGACACAACGGCTCCCAACCAGGTGGGCGTCAGAGCCAGAAACCCCTGAGCGCACCCGCGCGGGCTCGGCCCTGGTCGTAACCGCCTCGGGCGGCCGGCAGGCGCGTCGACGGATCCAGCGCGTTCGCTCCGAACACGTCGCCCGATCGTTCGTCGGGGAAGACGGTCTCGACCCTGCTGCCGCCGGCGCGCAGCTCAGCGACCTGGGTGGCCAGGTCCATGCCCCACTCCAGCGGCATCCGCGTGCGGCCGCTGAAGGGGGACAGGATCAGGACCCGCCCGTAGCCGGTTGCGAGGTCGGCGTTCTCGCTGCGTCGGTAGCCGCCGTTGATGTAGCGGTGAGCACCGATCGGGTAGGGCGTCATCGCCGACGTGCTCGCGGCGACGGCGTCAACCAGGTCCACCCCGCTGTGCCGGTCGAACACCACCGGCTCTCCGGTATGCGCGTTGACCGCCGTGACCAGCACGCGCTGTTGCGGCCAGTGTGGGCTGGGAAGGCGAGAGGCGACGATGTCGCGCCAACGCGTCCCGTCGGAGCCGCCAGAGCCGCCGGACGCGTCCAGCTCGAGCGCCGCGGCCCCCATCCGGCGGCGCATGTCGGCCGCATCCTCGGCCGCAGCGATGATCTTGTTGGACCAGTCGAGGTAGTCCGGTCCGGACACCCTGGGAGGGCGTCCGGCACCCCGTCCGGCACCCCGTCCGGCACCCCCGGCCGGTGACGGAGGCACCTCGGCGAGGATCGCGGCATACAGGTCCGCCGGCGGTGTCCCGCTCGTGAGCTGGGCCGCCACCGTCGACCCGGCCGACGTGCCGATGACCAGTTCGGCGTCCGTGACGTCGACCCCGGACTCGGCCAGGCCGGCGACGAGACCGAGCTCCCAGGCGTTGCCGGCGGCGCCGGCTCCGGCGAGCACCAGGGCGCGCTTGTCCCCGTTGCCGGACTGCCGGTCGTCACGGACGTCCCCGACGTCTCCGACGTCTGGGACCTCACCGACCGGCTGGTCGGGTGACGGCGAGGAGGGCGGGGTCATTGCCGGAGGCGGCGCCACACGGGCGCGGGCACCAGACGCATCCCCACCGCGAGGGCGCGGAGGGTACGGGGCACCCAGACGATGTCGATGCCCCGCGAGGCGGGTCGGCGGTAGCTGTCGGCCACGGCGGTGGCGACGACGGCGGCGGTGACGGCCAGGGGTGCGGGCGTCATGCCCTCGGTCATCCGCCCGATGACGTAGCCCGGACGCACCAGGATGACCCGCACGCCGGTGTCGGTCAGCGAGTCGGCCAGCCCGCGGGTGAAGGCGTCGAGGCCGGCCTTCGTGGCGCCGTAGACGTAGTTCGCCCGGCGGGGCCGGACGGCGGCCACCGAGGACAGCACGATGAGGGTGCCGTGACCCTGGTGCGTGAGGTGCCGCGCCAGGGCGAGCAGGGTGACGATGGGGCCGGTGAGGTTGGTGTCGACCATGGTGGCGGCCTCGTCGGGGTGGGCGTCGAGACGGTCCTGCGGCGTCAGGATGCCGGCGGCACAGATGGCGAGGTCGAGGTCGCCGGCGGAAACGATCTCGGCGATCAGGGCGTCGTGGTCGGTGGTGGCCGTCGCGTCGTAGGGCACCACGGTGACCGGCTGGGGAAGGTCCGCGGCGGCGGCCGCGAGGCGCTCGGGGTCACGACCGCCGAGGATCACCTCGGTGTCGGGCGCCAGCGGCAGCTCGCGCAGGATGGCCAGGCCGATCTCGCTCGTCCCACCGAGGAGCAGCACCCGTCCGGGTCGGCCGTGCGCGTCCATCATCTGCGGCTCACCGGGCTCACCGGGCTCACCGGGCTCACCGGGCTCACCGGGCTCACCGGGCTCACCGGGCTCAGCGGGCTCACCGGCAGAGGCCGAGACGACGGCCGAGGTCGGACCGGAAGATCCCGTCGGGGTCGACGCGGTCCCGGGTCCTGATCAGCTGTGACCACTGCGGGTACATGGTGCGGAAGGTGTCCTGGCTCAGCCGACTGTCCTTGGCGAGGTAGACGCGGCCGCCGCCCTCGGCGACGGCCTGGTCGATGCGGTCGAGGACGGGGGCGAGCGTCGAACCGGCGCGGCCGAGTGCGATGTCGAGGGCCAGGCACCAGCCGTCGATCGGGAAGGACAGGGGTAAGCCGTTCCCGGCGCCGAAGCGCTTGATCGTGCCGAGGAACACCGGCGCCTGCGCTCGGGTGAGCCGCTCGAGAGCCTCCTGTAGGACGCCGGCCGAACGGGTCGGGACGACGAACTGGTACTGCAGGAACCCGGCTGGGCCAATGGCCCGGTTCCACCCGGACAGCGCGTCGAGCCGGTGGAAGAAGGCACTGAACCCCACGCGGCCCTGCCGGCAGATCGGCACCCGCCGGTAAAGGGCGGTGTTGAGGGCGGCGGCGCTCAGGTGGGTGACCACGTTGGCGGGTGAAGACGGGGCGATCGGCGCCCGAGGCGCCTGGTAGACCGGCGGGTGGGTCTGGGTGGCGTGCTCGCCAAGGTCGACGACCCCCCGGCCGAGCGCCGACCCGGTGGCGGTCCCGTCGACCCAGCCCACCGCGTACGGGCTGTCGGTGCCCTCGAGCCGGGCGAGGACGGCGTCGAGGTCGGGCTCCCTCGTGGAGACGACGTCGAGGTCGAGCCCCGGTATGCGTCGCAGCCGCAGGACCGCCTCGGTCAGGACCCCGGTCAGGCCCATCCCGCCGACCGTGGCCGCGAACAGGTCGGCGTCGGTGTCGCGGTCGACGGGCCGCACCTGGCCGTCACCGGTGACCAGGCGGAAGGACTGCAGCCAGGAGCCGAGACTCCCGTCGAGGTGGTGGTTCTTGCCGTGCACGTCGGCGGCAACCGCACCGCCCACGGTCAGGTGACGCGTGCCGGGCAGGACGGCGGGGATCAGCCCGTGCGGCGCGGAGGCGGTGAGGACGTCGGCGAACGTCGCCGCCGCACCGGCTCGGACCGTCTGCGCGTCGGGGTCGACCTCCACCTCGCGGCCTCCGACTCCCCGCAGCACCAAACCACCGGCGTTGAGGGCGGCGTCGCCATAGCTGCAGCCTCCCCCGCGCGCGAGCACGCCTCGGGCCCGCTGCCCGGCCAGTGCGGCCACCACCTGGTCCGGGTCGGTCAGCTCGAGCATCTGGGAGCGCGAGGTGTTCGCCCGGGCGAACCCGCGCAGCGGGACCAGCCGTTCAGTGCCCCTGTCAGCAGTGCTGTCGCTGACGCTGTCGGTGGTGCCCTTGGTCGCCAGCGTCGTCACGACAGCATCGTGGCCACGACGAAGATGCCCAGCCAGCACAGCTCGCACACGATCATCACGGGGTCGGTGAGCAGGAGGTCCTCCACACGCACCGGGCGAGGCCGGGTCGCGATGCGGTCGAAGCGGACCATGGCCGCGGCCAAAGGCACCACGCTGGCGATCTCCAGCGTGGTGACGGTGGGATGCTGGGCGGTCGCCCAGGCCAGGTAGCACCCGAGCATCGCGACCGTGGCGACGATGGTCGCGGTGCGTAGCCCACGAACGCGGTAGTGGGCCAGCGCCGGCCGGTGGTGCACGGCGGTGGTCTCGGTCAGCACGGCCCGCTCGTTGGTCCGCTTGGCCAGGACGACGACGAGCGCCCCCAGGCCGCATACCGCGACGAACCAGTTCGACGGGGGGATGTGGCCCGCGGCCGCGCCGGCCAGCGCCCTCAGCACGAACCCGGACGCGACGAGCAGGATCTCCACGACGGCGAGGTGCTTCAAGCCGAGCGAGTAGGCGAAGGACGTGACGAGGTAGGAGGCCAGGATGACGTCGAACCAGCCGTCGCCGATCGGCACGGCCAGGACGCCGGCCACCACGACGGCCACCACACCCACCCCCACCGCGGCCCGCGGGCTGAGCAGACCGGCGGCGACCGGCCGCAGCCGCTTCCGCGGGTGCTCCCGGTCACGCTCGACGTCGAGGGCGTCGTTGACGAAGTAGACCGCGATCGACGCGGCGATGAAGGCGAGCACGCCCAGCCCGAGCGCGCGGGCGGCGTCGGGGCGCGGGCCCCAGCCGCCGTAGGCCAGTGGCGCCGCGAGCACGAGGAGGTTCTTCGGCCACTGCCGCGGGCGGGCGGTGACGACGACGGCGCGCACCGTGCTCAGCATCCGCTTCGGGACGCTCATCGGAGGGCTACCGGGCCTCCGCTGACGGGCCGCCTCGGCGGTGGTCATTTCGCGGTTACCGCGATGAAGTCACGGCTCGTCGGCTCCAGGTAGCGGTCGGCCGGTCGCTCCTGGCTGGACAGCAGCTTCACCGGCGTGGGGGCGGTGGGGTCGGCGGTCCGCTGGTAGTACATAAAAGACATCCAGGCGGGGTTGATCTCCATCTGGAGCCCGGTGACGACGCCCGCCCGCAGCATCAGGTCGGACAGCGAGTGCACCGACAGGGCGGGCCCGTAGACGAAGACGATGCGGCCGTCCTTGGTCACCCCGAGGCCGGAGCGCCAGACGTAGAGGTCGCCGCCGATGCTCGCGCCCCAGTCGGCCTCGACGTTGCGGTCGATGTTGGGCGAGATGGCTCCCCCGTCGATGACGAGCTTGAGGTTCTGGCGCACGCCGACGACGTCGGACGTCATGGACACGCTCTGGCCCCACGAGCCGACGGCGATGTGGCCGTCCTTGTAGAAGACGACCGAGGCGGCGCCGGCCGTGAGGGTGCCCGATGTCTGCCCGTTGAGGAAGTAGCCCCCGCGGGAGTCCTTGACCTTGAACCCGCCGTTAAAGGTCGCGAGCAGGTTGGCCCGGTCGGCGGCCGGGATGTAGGTCGGCGACCCCCACGCGCCCGGGCCCGGATCGAGCTCACCCGGGTGCATCTGGAACGTCATCAGCCGCGGGTCCATCGACACGATGCCCGCCAGGTAGGACGTATGCGTCGTGTCGGGCCGCACGAAGGTCGCGTACATCCCGGGGGTGCCCTTGACGGAGCCGATGACCTGCCACGCGCCCTCTTCGGGCAGGTTGGCTCCAGCCGGAGAGGCCACGGTCGGCGGGACGATCGGCGCGAGGGCGGCGGCCGCCCCCTTAGAGGCCGGCGCCGACGGGGTCGCCGCACCAGGGATGGCTCCTACATTGGGCACCACCGCGGTCCCACCCTCCTGGGGAGGATGCAGGTCGTACTGCTCGGTCTCCAGCCACCCGACCACGGCGCCCAGGTGGTGGTCACGGGCCCACTCCGCCAGCTTGGCGGCCACGCTGTCGTTACCCGGGGCCGACAGAGCCGATCCGACCGACCAGCACAGCGCCAGCATGACGACCAGAACGACGGCCAGGATCACCCGGACGATGCGGGAGCGACGTCGGCGACGAAACGACGACCGTCTCCGGCCGCCCGCTCGCGAGGAGCCGGAGCGGGACGGCGCTTCGGCCTCCCGCTCCTCATCCTGCACACTCATGTCGTTACCCTTCACCTTCCACACACGTCCCGGCCCACGGGATCCGTCCAGGTCCAGTGTGAGCCCCGCCGGGCCCGAGTCCGCGCACATGCCCCACCCGCAGCCTGTCAGCTGCGTGCCTATCACATCCACGTGGGCTGTACGCGGGGACAAGCCGGGGCGACTCGGACACCTTCTGACGGCCGGGCGAGCGAGCGTATGCGGAGGGTCAGGCGCGGCGACCGGGCTCGGCGACGGCGGCCGCGACCTCGACGGCCGCGATCTGGACGGCCGCGATCTGGACGGAGTCGCTCGGGTGCTCGTCCACGCTGTGCGAGCTCGACAGGGACAACGCCCCCCACCCGGCCACCACCCCGACGACGACGGCCAACACCGCATACGTGATGCGCTCGCCGTGGAAGAACGACGCGACGAGGCTGTCGTCCCACGTTTCTGACGGCAGCTGGGTCGTGACGAGCACGGCGATCAGCGTGCCGACGACGGCCGTCCCCACACTGCTGCCGACCTCCTGGGCCGTGTCGTTGAGCGCCGCGCCGATCGAGGTGCGGTTGGCGGGCATGGCGTCGACAAGAGCGACCGCGCAGATCGTCATGACGGTGCGCAGGCCGATCGTCAGGACGACCATCGACGCCGCGATGGCCGGGTAGCCGTGCTCGACACCCCACGCGAGGCCGCCGAGGGACGCGGCGAGCAGACCCGCGCCGACGAGGCAGGCGATGCGGTGGCCGAAGCGCCGGCCGAGCCACTCCGAGAGGGGTGTCGCCAGCACCATCGTCACGGTCATCGGGAGGTTGGCGAGGCCGGCGCGCACCGGGCTCCAGCCGCACGCGTACTGGAAGTGCAGGATCAGGCCGAACATGACGCCCGCCATCGCGATCGAGGTGCCGACCTGGGCGATGGCGGCGCCGCGCACGGTGCCCACCGAGAAGAGGCGAAGATCGAGCATCGGCGAGGCTGTGCGGCGCTCGTGCCACACGAAGGCGACGAGGGCGACGACGGCACCGACGGCGGCGGCGACGGTCAGCACCGACAGCCAGCCGTGCTCGACGCCACTGGTCAAGACGTAGCAGCCGAGTCCCAGCGTCGTGATGCTCAGGATCGCGCCGGGCACGTCCAGCCGGTCGCTGGTGAGACCCTCCGGACGATCGGCCGACACGCCGAGCCGGACGCCCACCCAGGCGATCAGGGCGATCGGCGCGTTGACCATAAGGAGCCACTCCCACCGCACGTGGGCCAGGGCGGTGCCGCCGAGCAGCGGGCCGAGGATGAAGCCCGACATGCCGACGACGATCATGACCGTTATGGCGCGCATCCGCAGGGCCTGCTCGTCGAACAGGCGGAAGACGAGCGAGTTGGTGATCGGAGCCATGGCCGCGGCCGCGATGCCGAGCGCCGCGCGCAGGGCGATGAGCTCAGCGGTGCTGGAGACGGCCGCCACGGCGAGGCTGATGAGGCCGAAGGCCGCGAGTCCGACGAGCAGCACGCGGCGGCGGCCGAGGCGGTCGGCAGCGGAGCCGGCGGTGAGCAGCAGACCTCCGAACGTCAACGAGTATGCGCCGGTGACCCACTGCAGGGCGGTGGTGCTGCCGCCGAGGTCGCGCCCGATGGTCGGCAGCGCGATGGTCAGCAGGGTGTTGTCGACCATCTCCACGAAGAAGGCGAGGCACAGAGCCGTCAACGGGATCCAGGCCGCCCTCAGGGTGGGGTAGGTGCGCGGCGGGCCCGCAGTGGTCATGGTGCTCAGGTCGCAACTCCTATCGAACGGTGTTCGGTATCGAACAGGGTTCGAGAGTAGAACGATGTTCGATAGGCTGCAAGCCCCAGACCTTGAGAGGTGCCGATGAGTGACCTGCCGCCCCGATCCCGGCCGAGAGACCGGGTCGTCGCGAACCCCTTGGTGGGTCCGGCGGCCGACCGGCGGGAGCGACGTGGGCGGGGCGGTTCCCAACGCCGCCGGGCCTCCCACTCCATGGAGTCCGTCCTCACGGAGGCCGTGGCCCTGTTGGACGAGTCCGGGGAGCAGGCCTTGACGTTCCGCGCCCTGGCCGACCGCCTGGGGGGTGGGGTCGCCAGCATCTACTGGTACGTCGCGAGCAAGGACGAGCTGCTCGACCGAGCCAGCGACTACGTGCTGGGCGACGTCCTCGCCGACGCTGCGGGGACCCTCAGCAGGTCCGTACGCCGCTCCGACCGGGGGCCGGTAGACGCTCCCCTCGGGGATCTGCGCGCCATCGCCGTCACCTTGTTCGACGCCATCGTCGAGCGCCCCTGGCTGGCCGCATACCTGATGCGCGACATCGCGGTGCAGCCGAACGCCATGCGCCTCTACGAGCTCATGGGACAGCAGCTGCTCCGACTGCCCATCACCCCTCGCGAGGCCTTCAACGCGGTCTCGGCGGTCATTGGCTTCGCGGTCGGCACCGCAGCCGACCTGGGTCAGAAGACCCCCGAACCCGTGATGTCGGGCGAGATGGGGCGTGACGAGTACCTCGCCCGGTATGCCGACCAGTGGAGAGCGCTCGACCCGGACGAGTTCCCGTTCGTGCACCACATCGTCGACGAGTTTGCCCGCCACGACGAAGCCGAGCAGTTCCGCGCCGGTCTCGACCTGCTCCTCGCCGGCCTCCGCCTCCAGGCCGAGCGCTGACGCTTCCGACGCCGTGGTGGGCGCAAATCAGCTCTCTGCCCCAGGGTCCGGCAGGACATCCCGCCATAAGTGCTGTGGCGCGTAACCGAGCAGGTCTCGGGCCTTGTCGATCGAGTAGAACGTCTCGTCCCGCCCCATCTCGCGCGTGACCTTCACCCCGCCGTAGAAGCGGTCCTGGATCTCAGTGGTCGTCGCCGCGACGGACATATCCGCGTTGGCGACGTTGAAGACCTCGTAGCCGAGTCCGTCGACCTCGAGGCAGCGCTGCACCATGAGCCCGAGGTCGCGGGCGTCGATGTAGGCAAACATGTTTCGCCGCCGCCGCGACGGGTCGGCGAGGAACGCCGGGAACTTCTCGGGGTACTCGTGCGGCTCGATGACGTTGTTGATCCGCAGGCCGTAGATGTCGATCCCGGTGCGGGCCTGGAACGAGCGCGCAGTCACCTCGCCCGCGACCTTCGACATGGCATACGAGTCCTCGGGCACCGTGGGGTGGTCCTCGTCCACGGGCACGTACAGCGGTCGCCGCTCGCCCTGGGCGAAGCAGATCCCGTAGGTCGTCTCCGAAGACGCGAACACGATCTTGCGGACACCCAACCGGGTCGCGGCCTCGAGCACGTTGTAGGTGCTGAGGATGTTCGTCGCGTAGGTCGTCGCATCGGAGCTGCGCAGGATCGCCGGGATGGCAGCGAAGTGCACCACGGCGTCGTAGGAAGGCTTCTGGGGCAGCTCCAGCTCGGCCGAGCGCGCCAACCCGGCCAGCGCCGAGTAGGTCTCGCCGATGTTGGTGAGGTCGACCGTGAGGTCGCTGATGTCGGCGTGGCCCAGCGGGACGAGGTCGGCGTTGGTGACCTCGTGACCCCGCTCGGCGAGGTAGGGCGCGACGTGCCTGCCGGCCTTGCCGCTGGCCCCGGTGAAGAAGATCCGCATCCGTCGATCCAACCACCGAGCCCCTGACCGAGGTCTAGCTGCCGCCGGAGGTCGTGCTGACCCTGCTCCAGGCGGTAATCCTGCCGACCATCGTGCGTTGGGCAAGGGTGCCGGTCGACCCGTCCGTCGACGAGGAACGACACCTGGCCCCCCGTGGTGAGCCGGGCCCGGTGGCAGGCCTACCAGGCGTAGTCCTCGGGGGCGGTCTGGCGACCGGGGAAGATCTCGTCGAGCCGGTCCAGCGCCTCCGCGTCGAGCTTCACGTCGAGGGCACGGACCGCGCCGTCCAGCTGGTCCATGATCCGCGGTCCGACGATCGGTGCGGTCACGGCCGGCTGGTGCAGCAGCCACGCCAGACCGAGGTCGCCCGGCTCATGACCGAGGTCGGCGGCGAGCTTCTCGTACTGCTCGATCGCGTCACGGTTCTCGGCCAGGGCCTTCACGAGCCGGTCCTCGCCCCGGCGCTGGCCCTTCTGCTCCTTGCCCAGGACGCCGCCGAGCAGCCCACCGTGCAGGGGGGACCACGGGATGATGCCGAGGCCGTTGGCCTCCGCGGCCGGGATGACCTCGAGCTCGATGTCGCGGGTCAGCAGGTTATAGATGGACTGCTCGCTGACCAGGCCGGTGTAGCCGCGTCGACGGGCCTCGGCCTGGGCGGTGGCGATGTGCCACCCGGCGAAGTTGCTGCTGCCGGCATACAGGATCTTGCCTTGCGCCACAGCGGTTTCCATGGCCTGCCAGATCTCGTCCCACGGCGTCAGCCGGTCAACGTGGTGGAACTGGTAGACGTCGATGTAGTCGGTCTGGAGGCGCTGGAGGCTGGCGTCGAGGGCGCGACGGATGTTGAGCGCCGAGAGCTTGCCGTTGTTGGGCCACTCGGTCATGTCGCCGTAGACCTTGGTGGCGAGCACGGTGCGCTCGCGCCGCCCTCCTCCCTGGGCGAACCAGCGGCCCACGATCTTCTCGGTGCCGCCCTTGTCGCCGTAGACGTTGGCCGTGTCGAAGAAGTTGATGCCGTAGTCAAGCGCCCCGTCCATGATCGCGTGAGCGTCGGGCTCCTCGGTCGCCTGACCGAAGTTCATCGTGCCGAGGCACAGACGGGAGACGCGCAGACCAGAACGACCGAGCTGGGTGTAGTCCATGCGTCCACCCTGCGCCCTCGCTCAGGCGTGTCCACCTGGGGGGGCCTCGCCGGTTCGCCAAGAACGGGGAGGCTTCACCACACCCCGATGTGGTCGATCATCCCCGTTGCTGTCCTCTTCGCTAGCTCCTGGAACACCGTGATCTGAAGATCGGCCGAGCTGCCGGGTCGTGCTCGTAGCGTCACCGATCTCTGCTTCTCAGCCGCGCCGGAACTCGGCTCGCCAGCGCAGGACGCGCGCCCCGGTCCCAGGGCACCTCGGCCGTGCCGGCGGCGGCGGCTCGGTAGAGCTCCTCGAACCAGCTGGAGGGTCGGCCGAGGAGGCCGGCGGCCTGCGTATCGGGTCCATCCCCGCATCCTGCTCGCCTCTTGGCAGGATGAGCCTGTGAACGGAGCGAAAGTCGGGGCCCTCATCGGCCTCGTCGGCGGACTAGTCTTCGCCGTGGTCAACGTCTTCGTCCTGCCGGTGCCGTGGCCGACAGTGATCATCACGGTGGCGGTCGTCGTCGCCCTCCTGGCCCTGCGGACCGTGCTGGGCACCGGCGCCGTCCCCGGGGACTACCGGCCGGATGCGCGACAGATGCAGGCGTTCTGGATCACCATCGGCCTCGAGGTGGTCGCGCTCGTCGGTGGTGGCTTCGTCATCAGCAGCGTCCTGCACGCCCCACAAGCGTCGCTGCCGTGGATCTCGCTCGTCCTCGGCGTGCACTGGCTGGTCTTCCGCACGGTCTTCCAGCAGGACGTCTTCCTCTGGCTCGGTTGGTTCACCCTGACCCTCGGGGTGATCGGGATGAGCGCCGCCATCACCCAGATCGGGCCGCCCGAGTCGCCCGTCGTCGTCAGCGGCCTGCTCACCGGACTCGTCATGGTCGGCACGGTGGCCGTCGACGCCCGACGCCGGCGTCAGCGCAGCCTCGGGTTGCGCTGAGTCCTGCGGTTGCGTCACTCGTGGGTCCGGTCCGTCCGGGTTCAGACCCCCCACCGAGGCCCTTCATACGAACCACACAGCAGCAGGCCGGACCGTAGTGCACAGATCAGCTGCATCGGGGCAGCGCCCACCCGTCTCCAGGAGCCTGCCGTGACCGCTACCGCCGAACGACCCGCCGTGGACGACGACGCATACCGCGACCCCACCCGCCCGGCCACCACCCCGCGGCTCGCGCCGACCGGCCGCCGCCGGGTGCCGCACTGGTGGCGGGACGGCGTGGGCTCGCTCACCTGGGCGAGCATGCTCGTCGTCGTCGCCCTCTGGGTCGCCGGCGGCGGCCTGCAGGACCTCGGCCAGCTGGGGACCGGCCTGACGAGCCTCGGCCGGCTGACCGGGCTGGTCGCCTCCGACCTGCTCCTCATCCAGGTGCTGCTCATGGCCCGGATCCCCCTGGTGGAGCGGTCCTACGGCCAGGACGAGCTCGCCCGACGACACCGGCTAGTCGGCTTCACCTCGTTCAACCTCATGGTGGCCCACATCGTGCTCATCGTCTTCGGCTACGCGGCGATGGAGGGGCGCAACCTCTTCGCCGAGACGTGGGAGCTCGTCGTCGACTATCCCGGCATGCTCATCGCCGTCGCCGGGACCGCGGCGCTCGTGATGGTCACCGTCACCAGCATCAAGAAGGCCCGCCGGACGCTGCGGTACGAGTCGTGGCACCTGCTGCACCTGTACGCGTACGTCGGGGTCGGTCTGGCCCTCCCCCACCAGCTGTGGACCGGGCAGGAGTTCCTCGCCAGCACCGTGGCCACCGTCTACTGGTGGGGCCTGTGGGCCGCCGCCGCCGCCGCGGTGCTCCTCTACCGGGTCGGTATGCCGGTCTACCGGACGCTCGCCTATGACCTCCGGGTGACCGCAGTCGTCCACGAGAGCAACGACGTCGTCTCGGTCTGGATGACCGGACGTCACCTGCACCGGCTGCCGGTCGCCGCCGGACAGTTCTTCACGTGGCGCTTCCTCACCGGCCCCGGCTGGCTGCGCGGCCACCCGTACTCCCTGTCGGCTGCACCGACGAGCGACACCCTGCGCATCAGCGTCAAGGACCTCGGCGACGGCAGCCGTGAGCTGGCGTCCCTGAAGCCCGGTACGCGGGTGGTGCTCGAAGGTCCGTACGGCACGCTTCACCAGGGCGTCCGGACGCGGCAGAAGGTGACGCTCCTGGCCAGCGGCATCGGCGTCACCCCGCTGCGCGCCCTGCTCGAGGACCTGCACCAGCAGCCGGGCGATGTGACCCTGGTCTATCGGGCCCGCAGCGAGCAGGAGCTCGTCTTCAAGGAGGAGCTCGACGCCCTCGCCCGCAGCCGCGGCGCCCGGGTGCTCTACGTCCTGGGCCCGCGCGTGGCCCACCGCCCGTCCTGGCTGCCCGACGCGGCCGCGCACCTCACCGACGCACAGGGGTTGCTGCACCTGGTGCCCGACATCGCCGACCACGACGTCTACGTCTGCGGAGCGGGCGCCTGGATGGAAGCGGTCGCCGAGGCGGCCGAGGCGGCCGGGGTCCCCGCCCGGCACATCCATCGGGAGCGGTTCAGCTGGTAGCCCTGCCCCCAGCCGGCCCGGCTTGGCCGACCCCGCGCATACCCCTCCGCCACCCCCGAACACCCCGACCCGGAGACCCCGATGAGACGCATCGTCTTGACCTTCATGGGCACGCTGAGCGGCCTGGTGCTGCTCTTCAGCTACCACACGAGCACGAGCTCGCGGCTGGTCGTGGCCAGCGGCGCGACACCCTCGACCTCGTCCGCCCCCACACCGTCGACGTCGCCGGGCTCCAGCACCTCGTCCGGATCGGCCACCACCCCTGCTCCCGCGCCCGCGAAGGCGGCGACCCCCGCACCGTCGTCGTCCTCGTCCAGCGCCGCCGCGGCCGCGGCCGCGGGCACCTTCACCGGTTCCGCCGTGAACACCCGGTGGGGCATCGTGCAGGTGCAGATCACCGTCGCCAGCGGCAAGATCACCGCCTCGCAGGCGGTGCAGTACCCCCAGAACAACGGCCGCGACGTGAAGATCAACGCGTACGCCGTGCCCGCCCTCAACCAGGAGGCCGTCGCTGCGCAGAGCGCGAACATCGACGCCGTCAGCGGTGCCACGGTGACCAGCGACGGCTACCTCCAGTCGCTCCAGTCGGCCCTCAACCAGGCGCACCTGTGACCGGTGCGAGCGGACCCACCACGCTGCCGGCGCTGCCGGACCTGTCGGGTCCGGCCTACGCGCCCGCGCACCCTCGCCGGGCGTTCGTGCAGCAGATCATGGGTCTGCCGGTCAGCGTCCACGTCCGCGGGCCGCACGCCCGCGGGCCCGAGGTCGAGGCCGCGGTCGAGGCGCTGTTCGCCGCGCTGCGAGCTGACGACGCAACGTTCAGCACCTGGAAGCCGGACAGCGTGGTCAGCCGGATCCGGCGCGGCGAGCTCCGGATCGAGGACGCGGGGCCACGCATGGCCGAGGTCGTGGCGCTCTGCGAAGAGGCGAACCGGCGCACCGGGGGGGCGTTCTCGGCCTGGCTACCCGGACCGGACGGCGTCCTCGCGTTCGACCCCACCGGTCTGGTCAAGGGCTGGGCGGTGCAGCAAGCGTTCGCTGCGCTCGTCGAGCGGTTGGCCACGATTGGACGGTCGGTCGGGGGCCACGAGGGGCACGACGCCCTGGTCTCCGCCGGCGGCGATGTCGCCGTGGCGTGCGCGCGCACCGACACCCCCGACTGGGTCGTCGGGATCGAGGACCCGCGCGACGGGTCCAAGATGGTCCTGTCGGTGCCGCTGCGCCAGGGCGCCGTCGCCACGTCCGGGACGGCCGCGCGCGGCGAGCACATCGTCGACCCGGCAACGGGATCAGCGCCCAGCGGGCTGCTCTCGGCGACCGTGATCGGTCCGGACCTGACGTGGGCCGATGTCTACGCGACGGCCGCCTTCGTCCGCGGCGCCGACGCGGAGGCCTGGCTGGCGACCCTGCCCGACCCCCATGAGCTGGCGGCGGTCCTCGTCGACTCGGCCGGCGCAACGCATACCGTCGCCCCCGCCGATCGAACCCCCCGTCGCTGACCCCGACCCTCCCGACCCTCCCGTCCCCAAAACTCGACCGGACTCACATGTTCGTCGGTTCGACGGGTTCTGGGACCCGAAAACCGATAACAACGTGAGTCCGGTCGGGGTTATCGGGCCAGCCAGGTGGCGGCTTCGCGGGCGTAGTAGGTGAGGATCACCTGGGCGCCCGCCCGCCGGATCGACGTCAACGCCTCGAGCGCACACCGCTTCCGGTCGATCCAGCCGCGCTCGGCGGCGGCCTCGATCATGGAGTACTCCCCCGAGATCTGGTATGCCGCCACCGGCACCGTGGAGATCTCCCGCGCGGCCGCGATGACATCGAGGTTGGTCATCGCCGGCTTGACCATGACCAGGTCGGCGCCCTCGTCGAGGTCGAGCTGCAGCTCGCGCAGCGCATCGGTGAAGTTGGCCGGATCCTGTTGGTAGGTGGCGCGATCGCCCTCCAGCGACGACTGCACCGCCTCGCGGAACGGCCCGTAGAAGCCTGAGGCGTACTTCGCGGTGTAGGCCAGCACGATGGTGTCGATGAACCCGGCCTCGTCGAGGGCGGACCGCACGACGCGCACCTGGCCGTCCATCATTCCGCTCGGGCCGACCGCGTGGGCTCCGGCGCGGGCCTGCGCCACGGCCATCGACGCATACCGCTCCAGCGTCGCGTCGTTGTCGACCCGACCGTCGGCGGCGAGCACCCCGCAGTGCCCGTGGTCGGTGAACTCGTCGAGACAGAGGTCGCCCATGACGACGAGGTCGTCACCGACGGCGTCACGGACCCGCCGCAGCGCGACGTTGAGGATGCCGTTGGGGTCGTCGCCCCCCGACCCGACCGCGTCCTTGGTCGTCGGCACCCCGAAGATCATGAACCCGCCGACTCCCGCGCCGACACACGCCTTCGCCTCCGCGACGAGCGAGTCGAGGGTGTGCTGGACGACCCCGGGCATGCTCGAGATCGGCGTGGGATCGGTCGCGCCCTCGCGGACGAACACCGGCAGCACGAAGTCGCGCGGGTGCAGCCGGGTCTCGGCGACGAGCGCCCGGACGGCGGCGTTCTGCCGCAGCCGCCGCGGGCGGACGACCGGTGTCACCACTGCCATCAAACCGACGCTCAGCGGGCCCGGCGGCGCGCGGTGGAGCGGGTGTCGCTCGGCCGACGGACCGGTTCGCCCGCCTCCTGCGCCGCGACGGCGAGCCCGAGCCCGTGGGCCGCGAGCGCGCCGACCAGCGCGTCGGAGGACGCCTCCGGTGCCATGACGTCCACCGTCAGGCCGGCCTCCTCCGCCGCCTTGGCGGTGGCGGGGCCGATGACGGCGACGACCGTCGACGGGTGCGGCTTGCCGGCGATGCCGACGAGGTTGCGCACCGTCGAGCTCGACGTGAAGACGACCGCGTCGTAGGCGCCGGACTTGATCGCGTCGCGCACCTCGGCGGCCGGCGGGGCGGCGCGCACGGTGCGGTAGGCGGTGACGTCGTCGACCTCCCAGCCCATCGCGACGAGGCCAGCGACGAGGGTGTCGGTGGCGATGTCGGCGCGAGGCAGGAAGACCCGGTTGATCGGGTCGAGAAGATCGTCGTACTCCGGCCAGTCGGCGAGCAGGCCGGCCGCCGACTGCTCGCCCGACGGGATGAGGTCGGGCACGAGGCCCCAGTCGCGCAGGGCCGCCGCCGTGACCCCTCCGACCGCCGCGATCTTCAGGCCGGAGAAGGCGCGGGCGTCGAGCCCCGACTCCTCGAACTTCTCGCGCACCGCGCGGACGGCGTTGACCGACGTGAACCCCACCCACTCGTAACGCCCGGTCACCAGGCCCTTGATGGCCCGGTCCATCTGCTGCGGCGTGCGCGGGGGCTCGACCGAGATGGTCGGGACGACGTCGGCCCGCGCGCCGTAGAACAACAGCCGCTCGTGCGTCGCGCCGGCCTGGTCCTTGGTGCGCGGCAGCAGGATGTTCCAGCCGAACAGGGGCTTGGACTCAAACCACGACAGCTCGCTGCGCAGCGCGACGCTCTGGCCGACGACGGCGAGCGAGGGGAAGTGCACCTCCGTCGTGCTCCAGAGGGCCTCGACCTCGCCCAGCGTCGTCACGTGGGTCAGCTGCGCCGTGGTCGTGCCCTGCTCGGTGAGCAGCACCGGGGTCGTGTCGGCCCGACCCGCCGAGAGGAGGCCGGCGAGGGCGGCGCGCAACGCCTCCGGCACGCCGAGGACCACCACCGTGACGTGGTCGGCCACAACGGGAGCCCAGTCGTGCTTGCGCTCCCCCGCGTCGACGACGTGCACCGCGGTGGCGTGCTGCGACGTGAGCGGCACACCGGCGTACATCGGCACGGCCGTGGCCGCGCTGACGCCGGGCACCACCTCGAAGGGGATGCCGGCCTTGTGCAGCGCGAGCGCCTCCTCGGCGAAGCCACTGAACAGGGCCGGGTCACCGTCGAGCAAGCGGACGACGAGGCCGTCGCCGCCGAGGGCCTTGGCGGCGCGGACGAGGACCTTGGCCCGCGAGGCGCGGGTGAGCTCCTCGCCGTGCTCACCGTGCCCGGCGTCGACGACGGTCACCTCGGCGCGGGCGAACCGGGTGACCACGTCGTCGCGGCCGAGCCGGTGCTGCACATCCATGACGACCGTGTCGGCGACGGCCAGCCGGTCACGGGCCCGGAGCGTGACGAGCCCGGGGTCGCCGGGGCCGGCGCCGACGAACGAGACGCGGCCGACCGGCTTGCCGGCCCTCGGCGTCGTGGGGGTGGGGGTGGGGGTCACGAGACCTGCTCCCTGGGGTGAGAAGGGGTGGGCTGAGAGGTGGGGTCTTGATGTCGTATGCCGACGGTGCGGTCGGCGACGAGCGAGAGGTCGTGAGGTGGTGCGGCAGGCGGTGCGGTGATGTCGGCGGCGCCGTCCTCGAGCAGCACCGCGGCGAGCCGGCGCCCGGCTCCGGCAGGGTCGTCGACCGGCGCGACGAGCGACCGGCGCAGCTCGAACGACCCGTCGAGCGACCCGACGAAGGCCCGCAGCGACAGCTCTGGACCGTCCTCGCCCTCGACCACCTCCGCCAGCGCACCGACGGGGGCGGTGCAACCCGCCTCGAGGGCGGCGAGGAGAGCCCGTTCCGCGGTGATGCATACCCGGGTATCGGGGTCGTCAAGCACGGAGACCGCCGCGCGGACGTCGGCGCGGTCCTCTCGACACTCGACGGCCAGCGCCCCCTGGCCGGGAGCGGGCAGGACCTGCAGCGGGTCGAGCGTCTCGGTGACCTGGTCGAGCCGGCCGAGCCGGGCCAGGCCGGCGCGCGCCAGGACGACCGCGTCGAGTCCGCCGGAACGAACGAAACCGATTCTGGTGTCGACGTTTCCGCGCACGGGGGTGACCTCGACGCCGAGGCCCAGGGCGTTGATCTGGGCCTCCCGCCGGGGCGACCCGGTGCCCACCGTCGCGCCCTGCGGCAGCTCACCGAGGGTGAGCCCGTCGCGAGCGACGAGCACATCGCGGGGGTCGTCGCGCTGGGGCAGGGCCGCGACGACGAGGCCGGGCTCGGGCGCCGTGGGCAGGTCCTTGAGCGAGTGCACCGCGAGGTCGACCTCGCCGGCCAGCAGCGCCCGCCGGATCGTCGCGGCGAACACGCCGGTGCCGCCGATGCTCGTCAGCGCCCGGGTGGACTCGTCACCGAACGTCGACAGCTCGACCAGCTCGACGTCGTGGCCGTGCTCGCGGAGCGCGTCGGCGACGAGGGTCGACTGGGTCACGGCGAGGGCGCTCCTGCGCGTCCCGAGGCGAAGGGTGGTCATCCCTCACGTCCCCGATCGGGCTGCAGCTCGGCGAGGTCTGCGAGGTCGGCGAGCTCGGCGTGCAGGGGGGACTCGGCCGGCGGCTTCGAGACCGCGGCGACGGTGTGGGGGTCGAGGTCGAACAGCTCGCGCAGCGCGGCGGCGTAGTCCTCGCCGTGCCCGTTGCTCGTCAGCTCCTTGACACGCACGGTGGGCGTGTGGAGCAGCTTCTCGACGACTCGGTGCACCGTGTGGCGCACCTCCTCCCGAGTGGCGTCGTCCAGGCCCGGGAGCCGGTGCTCGAGCCGCTCCATCTCCGCCGCGACGACAGCCGCCGCCCGGGAGCGCAGAGCCGCCACGGTCGGCGCCACCGACTTGACCATCCGCCCGGCGAGGTATGCCGCCACCTCGCCGGTGACGAGGTCACGCACCGCCTGCACCTCCGGCAGGGTCTGGGCGTCGGACTGCGCGGCGAGCACAGCCCCGAGCTCGCCAAGACCCAGGACCGCGGTGTTGGGGAGCTGAGCGACCTCGGGCTCGACGTCGTGCGGCAGCGCGAGGTCGACGAAGACCTGGGGCCGCCCATGGCGGGCGGTCTGCGCACCGGCGACGGTGCGACCCTCGATGAGGTGCTGCGCCGAACCCGTGCAGCTGATGACGACATCAGCCACGGCAAGGGCGTCCCCGAGCCGGTCGAGCGGCCAGGCCTGCCCACCGGTGAGGTCGGCCAGCCGCTGGGCCCGGGCCGGGGTGCGGTTGACGACGAGGAGCGTGCCGGCCCCACGGCGGGCCGAGGTGGTGGCCGCCAGGCTGGACATCCCACCGGCGCCCACGACCAGCACGGTGGCCGCCCCGAGATCGCCGACGACCCGCTCGGCCTCGTCGAGCCCGGCCTCGACCAAGGACCGGCTGACGGTGTCGATGGCGGTCTCGCTGTGAGCGCGCTTGCCGACGCGGAGGGCGTGCTGCAGAAGGGAGTTGAGCGACTCGCCCACCGTGCCAGCCCGCTGGCCCAGACGTAGCGCATCACGCAGCTGACCGAGCACCTGGGCCTCGCCGACGGCCATCGAGTCGAGGCCGGCGGCCACGGTGAAGGCGTGCGCGACCGCTCGGTCCTCGAAGTGGACGTAGAGATGCGCGCTGAGGTCGGCGCGGTCGACCCCCGTCACGTCGGCCAGGGCCTCGCCGATGGACGCGACCGCCCCATGGAAGGTGAGCGCCTCCGCATACACCTCCAGGCGGTTACAGGTCGTAAGGACCACGCACTCGCCGACCGCGTCGGACGTCGCGATGCGGTGCGAGAGCACCGTGACGGGCGCGGCGGCGACCGCCTCGAGGAGGCCGATCGGCGCCGTGCGGTGAGAGAGGCCGATGACGAGCAGGCTCACCGGGCGACCCCCACCGGGTCGTGCTGTTCGTCCTGCATCTCCTGCATCTCTCGGAACGCCAAGACATGCAGCTCGGTGCTGAGGTCGACGCGACGCACGTTGACACCCGGCGGCGCCGTGATGACCGCGGGGGCGAAGTTGAGGACCGAGCGCACGCCCGCCGCGACCATCGCGTCGCAGACCTGCTGCGCCGAGCCGGCCGGAGTGGTGATGACGCCGATGAAGACCCGGCGCGAGCGGATCAGCCGGCGCAAGTCGCTCATCGGACTGATCGCCAGGTCACCGACGGCTCCGCCACCGACGCTGGGGTCGTCGTCGAAGAGGGCGGCGACGTGGAAGCCGCCGGAGGTGAAACCGGAGTAGGCCGCGAGCGCCCGACCCAGGTTGCCCATGCCGACGATCGCGACGGGCCAGTCCTGCGACAGGCCGAGGGCGCGGGAGATCTCGACGGCCAGGTGGTCGACCTCGTAGCCCACACCCCGGACGCCGTAGGAGCCGAGGTGGCTGAGGTCCTTGCGCAGCTGCGTCGAACGCACGCCGGCGGCCGTCGCGAGCTCCTCGGAGGACACGTTCTTCGTGCCGCGCTCAGCCATGTCGGTCAGAGCGCGAAGGTACGCCGGAAGCCGGGCGACGGTCGCGTCGGGGATCTCTCGACGGATCGCTGGGTCGGCGGACACTGATGCTCACCGGCTCCTTTCGGGCGATGGCCCCCGGACACCCGCGAGCGGGGTGCGTCGTCGACAGGCGCCCGGAGGAAGTGGAGCGCGTGCCGTCAGAGTATGCGTTTGTGAACGTCGGCACAAAGTCGCGCAGCGCCGGCGACCACCCCTCGGACCAAGGTCGGTCGGGCCCTGTGGTACACGTCACCATCGATCGGGACGGGGGCTGGCTCCTCGCGACTGCGGGTCAGCCGCGGCCGAGGGCGGCCCGGAGCCGGTCGGGTGAGACCCGCCAGAAGTCATGCGGCTTCCCGTCGACGAGGGTGACGGGGACCTGCTCCCAGTACTGAGCCCGCAGCTGCTCGTCGTCGTCGATGGACCGCTCCTCCCAGCCGACGCCGACCTCGGCGGCCACGGCCGTCACGATCGCGCGAGCGTCGTCGCACAGGTGACAGCCGGAGCGCCCGATGAGGGTGATCCGGGGCAGGTTCGGTCGGTCGGTCACCCACCCAGTGTGCGGGTGCGTCCCGTTGCTCGCAGTGAATCAGGACGAAGGGGGCGGTACTGTCGCCTTGATGCGACATGCCTGCGAGAGGGTGCGACACTCTCGTCAATGGCAGGCGCACGTCCACTTGAGGGGGTCGACGGCGACGCCGCAGGCTCTGCTGCGGTCGTTTCCGTGCGCTTCGCCATGAACCACCCCATGGACCACCCCCTGGACCGCCCCCTGGAAGAGGCCTGGCGGGTCCTGCGCGACCAGCTGGCCCTGGTTCTCGCGGACCGGGCCTCCGGAGGGGGCCAGCCCGACCCGCCGCGGTCGTCCGGACCGCGGTTCGAGGGCCACGACGCCGCCCGGGTCGAAGCGTTGGTCGCGCTGGCCCAAGGCGGGGACGCCGAGGCGTACGGCCTGCTGTACGAGCGCTCCGTCGACGTGGTCTACCGCTACGTCATGGTTCGGACCGGCGACCGTCAGCTGTCCGAGGACATCACCTCGGAGACGTTCCTGAAGGCCCTGCGCAATATCGGGTCCTTCCGGTGGCAGGGCCGCGACATCACGGCCTGGTTCATCACCATCGCCCGCAACCTCGTCATCGACCACGGCAAGTCAGCCCGGTTCCGACTCGAGATCACGACCGACGACCTGCTCGACCGCGCCCTCGACCAGGACACACCTGAGGAGCAGGTGCTCCGTCGTCATCAGGACGTCGAGCTTTTCGGCGCCCTGCGCAACCTGACGCCCGACCAGGCGGAGTGCATCGTGCTGAGGTTCATGGAGGGGCTGTCCCTTGCGGAGTGCGCGTTCGTGCTGGGCCGCAAGGAGAACGCGGTCAAGCAGCTGCAGCTGCGGGCCATTCGCGCCCTACGCAAGGACCTCGACCGTGCGGGGTGACCGGCCGTGCTGACCCGCGCCGCCGACCGGCTGGAGACCGCGCTGCGTGGGGGAGCCGTGGACCCGGGGGCGGTCGACGATGTCGCCTTCGCCCAGGAGCTGCAGGGTCTCAACCACCTGCTCGTCCCCCTCGGTCCCCCCGTGGCCTTCGTCAATGCGTTGCACGACCGTCTCCTCAGCGAACCCCTCGTCGCCGCGCCTCGCGCGCCGGTGCCGGTGTCGGGTGTCCGGGTCCGGCCGCGGGTGCTGACGTTGGGCGGGGGCCGGCGACGCGGTGTCCGGGTCGCCCTGACCGGGGCTCTGGGCGTGTTGGTCCTGGCGATGGTGGTCGGTGTCGTCGGGCGCTCGTCGCTGCCGGGCCAGCCGTTGTATGCCGCACGACAGCTGGTCGACCACGTCGGGGTCGCGCTCGGGGGCAGTGAGCAGGGCCGGGGGGTGCGGCTGCTCGACGTCGCTGAACGCCACATCGACGACGCCCTGCTGCTGGCCTCGGAGCCGGCACGCTCGACCGTCGACCTGCGCACCTCGTTGACCGACGGGCTGGAGGCGACGCAGGGAGCCCGCCAGACCCTGGTCTCGGACTTCGGCAGCCGCGCCGATCCTCAGTCACTGACCGTCATCGGCGCCTTCGCCGGCCGGGTGCTCCCCCCCATCGCGACCCTCGCGCAGACCGCTCCGGACGTCGCTGATACGGTCCGTGGCCTTCGAGCCCAGGTCGTGTCCATGCGGGACGAGGCGTTGCACCTGCTCGCCGCCTGCACCTCCTGCGGAGCCGCGACCGACGAGGCCCGCCAGCAGCTGGCCACGCTCTCCCCGACGCAGGCGCCGACCACCGCAGCGGGCTCGGCGAGCTCGACGAGCTCGGCGGCCCCGACAGGCCCGGCCGCCTCGGCGAGCCCACCGACCGGCACGAGCGGCGGGGGCGCACCGCTCCCGGCACCCTCGACGGCCTTGGGAGGGGGACCTGGGTCAGTGGGGTCACCGCAACCGTCCACGGCGGCCCGGACGCCGTCGACCTCAGTCCGGCCCGGTGCCACGACGGGGGGCGGGGCGGGCGGCGGGTCCGCGACGGCCGGCCCGACGAACCCCGTTGCGCCGACGCAGGGCTCGACCCCGTCGCCGTCAGCCGTCACCTCTCTCCCGCCCGCCCCGACGTCCCTCCTGCCGACACTGCCGACACTGCCGACACTGCCGACACTGCCGACCGTCACTCTGTCGCCGACCCTGCCCACGCCCAGCGTCAGCGCCACCATCACGCTGGGCGGCGTGACCACCACGGCGACGCTGCCCTGACGCGTCGTCCGGGCCGCCCGGTGCACGAGCCGGGCCGCCCGGTGTGGGCGGCGACGAGCTAGAAGAAGACCGACCGGCGCTGCATCAACAGCGAGTAGAGGGTCTGCTGGATCGTCTCGCGCACCCGGTCGGTGAGGTCGAAGATGAGCATCGGGTCGTCGGACGCCCCGTCACCGAGGTCGGCGGTCTCCACCGGCGCCCCGAACTCGATGATCCACTTGCTGGGCAACGGGATCAGCCCGAGCGGACCGAGCAGCGGCCAGGTCGGGGTCACCGGCGCATACGGTGCTCCGACGAGCCGGGCGAACGTCTTGAGGTTGCCGAGCATCGGATAGATCTCCTCGGCCCCGACGATGGAGCACGGGATGATGGGGACCCCGGCGCGCATGGCCGAGGCGACGAACCCGCCGCGGCCGAAGCGCTGCAGCTTGTAGCGCTCGCTGAACGGCTTGCCGATGCCCTTGAACCCCTCCGGCCACACCCCGACCAGCTCGCCCTGGGCCAGCAGGCGCTCCGCGTCGGGGTTGGCGGCGAGCGTCGTACCCGACTTGCGGGCCATCTGGGAGACGACCGGTGTCTGGAAGACGAAGTCGGCTCCGAGCATCCGCAGATGACGGTGGGCCGCCGACTCGTCGTAGACCGCGACCTGCGTCATCAGCGAGTCGAACGCCAGCGTGCCCGAGTGGTTCGAGACGACGAGACCGCCGCCCTCAGCCGGGATGTTCTCGATGCCCCGCACCTCGACCCGGAACCAGCTGCGGTAGAGGGGACGGAGGAACGGCAGGAAGGCGTTGACCGTGAAGTCCTCGTCGAACCCGAAGTCGTCGACCTCGAAGTCTCCGGTGAGGCGGCGGCGTAGGAAGGCGAGGGTGCGCGCGACCTGCCGGTCGACGTCGTCGGGCGCCGCACCGGAGGCGGCGACCACGGTCCGCAGGGCAGCGACCCCCGCTTGCACGAGGTCTTCGACGCCGGGCACGACGGTGCGGGCCGACTCCGCGGCACCGACCGGAGGGGCCACCGTCGCCGGCGGGTCGGGCACGGGCTGGAGGGTGCGGGGGGGACGTACCTGCCGGCCGCCCTCCCGCGCCACGACGCGAGCCGACGGCGTGTTGACCCGGGCCACCGGCTTGGGTCGGTGCTTCGCCGGCGCCCGCTTGGTCGCGGGTATGCCGGTCGAGCCGGCAGGGGCGGTCGGGGTCGCCGGGGTGGGGGGCGCCTCGGGCGTCGACCCCAGGTCGGGGACGGCCACGAGGGGCGTCCCGCGACGCCGGGCCCGCTCCCCCGACGCGCGGGCCGCACCGGCCGCGAGCACGTTGCGGGTGGCGCTCGCCCGCTTGGCTGCCGTCGTCTTCTCGGCGACGGTCGTCTTCGTGACCGCTGACGTCTTCTTCGGCGTGGCCGTCTTCTTCGCCGTGGCCGTCTTCTTCGGCGTGACCGTCTTCTTCGCCGTGGCCGTCTTCTTCGCAGTGGAGGTCTTCGTGGCTGTCTTCGTGGCGGCCGCCGGCGGCGCCGCGGCCCGCTTCCTCGTCGTGGCCATCAGCCCACCCGTCCGTTGAGCGCGTGGGCCACCGCGTGCGCGGCGGACCCGGCGACACCCTGCACCGCCTGCGCGGCGGCGGAGGCGCCGGGCACGAGGGCCGTCACGTGCTCGGCGTACGCGCGGAACGCCTCGCGGGTCGTGTAGTCCGGCTCGAAGCCGAGCACCTCACGCATCCGCGTCGTGTCGAGTCCGCGGCCGTAGGCGAGGTACTGCATCTGGTCGTCCGAGAAGTCGGCGAGGCCCACCCGCTTGACAAGGCCCCCGAACAACCCGGCAGCCGGCAGCGGGACCGGCAGGATCGGGCGGCCCACCATGGCCGCCGCCTGCTGCACCGTGATGATCCCGGCGCCGGCGATGTTGACGTTGCCGACCGCCTCGGCGACGGTCGTGGCGAGGACGAGAGCGGCGCTGGCGTCGGCCTCGTGGACGAACTGGAGGCGGGCGTCGAAACCGAGCGGAGCCGGGACCACGGGCAGTGCGAAGTAGTCGGTCATCGACGTGCGGATGCCCGGACCGATGATGTTGGCCAGCCGTAGCGTCGTGATGCCGACGTCGGGACGCCGGCGCGCGAAGCCGCGCACGTAGGTCTCCACCTCGACCGAGTCCTTACCGAAACCGGCGCGGGGCAGCGACTTCGGGCCCATCTCCTCGGTGAACATCGCCGGGTCGCGCGGGGACGAGCCGTAGACCGCCGCGGACGACTTCACCACCAGGCGCTTCAACGTCGTGGCCTTCTGGCAGGCGGCGAGCAGCTGCATGGTGCCGATGACGTTGATCTCCTTCTGGGAGACCCGCCCACCGGCCGACAGGGGCGTGGCGATGACGTTCATGTGCACGACGGTGTCGACGTCGGCCTGGCCGATGATCCGGCCGATCATGGGGTTGCGGATGTCGGCCCGCACGAACTCGGCCCGGCCGATCGAGTGGGGCGGCGGGACGACGTCGACGCCGATGATGCGCTCGACGGACGGGTCAGCCGCCAGGTCGCGCGCGTAGCGGCCCCCCATGTAGCGCGAGACGCCCGTGACCAGCACGACCGAGGCCACGAGCACCCCCTTCCCCATCCGGCACGAGAGAACCCTGCACCTGCCGTCGATCCTACCGAGGAACGACGAAGGCCCCCGCCCGGTGTGCGTGGACAGCGGCCCTGCGTGGCTCGTGCGGGCGTCCCGAAGGGGTCCGGCCGGAGCGGCCGGAGGCTACTTCTTGTTGCGACGCTGGTGACGCGTCTTGCGCAGCAGTTTGCGGTGCTTCTTCTTGGCCATCCGCTTGCGCCGCTTCTTGATGACTGAACCCATGGACTGTCCTCGCGTGTGTGAGTCGTGCCTACCGTGATGTCGGCGGGCAATGGCTTTCGCAGGTCGCGCCGCACAGATCAACCGTCATCGTAGCCGCCTCGGTGACCGCGCCCCAAAACGCGGCTCCCGACCAGGGTGGGGACGAGCCGGTCACGCGGTGTCGACGAAGGCCGTGCGCAGGTACTTGTGGACCTCGCCCTCGGGCACCCGGAACGACCGACCGACCCGCACGGCCGGCAGGTCACCGGCGTGGACCAGGCGATAGACCGTCATCTTCGACACGCGCATGATCGAGGCGACCTCGGCGACGGTCAGGAACCGCACCTCGGCGAGCTGGCGCTCAGTGGACATGATGACCTCGATCTGCCCCTGGCAGCGCCGGCTTCCCCTCCGGCGACCAACTGCGCGGGTTGCAACACGTCACTCTAGGGGCAGGTGTGACGCTTGTGGAAGTAGAGCGTCGCCCAGCCCGTCTCAGGTCAAGCCGACACGCCGTGAAGACCCACGTTTCAGTCGAACCAGACGTCGAGGCCGTGCAGGGGGAAGACGGCCTGTCGGGTCGCCATCACGGCCCGGTCGACGATGTCCTCGGGGTCGTACCCGAGGTCCCACGAGCGCCACCACAGCGGTCCGGCATCGGGTGCCCGGTCGCCCATCCGGGAGGGCGCAGGACGGCCCGTGAGCGTCCGCACGTGCTCACGCCACTCCTCCGGCACCGCTGCGGTCACCTCGATAGGCCGGTGCACGGCGATGGCGGTGAGGTGGGTCCACGTGCGCGGCACGACGTCGACGATCTCGTAGCCACCGCCGCCGAGCGCGACCCAGCGCCCGTCGCATACCTCGTGGCTGAGGTGGTGGAGGGCGAGGGCGGCCTCGCGCTGAGCATCGACGGTCAGGGCCATGTGGGCCAACGGGTCCTGGAGATGGGTGTCGCAGCCATGCTGGGTGACGAGCACCTCGGGTCGGAACGCGCGCACCACGGGCAGCACGGTGGAGTGGAAGGCACGGAGCCAGGCCGCGTCCGAGACCCCCGGCGGCAGGGCGATGTTGACCGCCGAGCCCACCGCGTCGCCGCCGCCGATGTCACCGGGCCACCCCGTGCCCGGGAACAGCGCCCGACCCGACTCGTGGATCGAGACGGTAAGGACCCGCGGGTCGTCCCAGAACGCCCGCTCGACCCCGTCGCCGTGGTGGACGTCGATGTCGACGTAGGCGACCCGCTCGACGCCGTGGTCCAGCAGCCAGCGGATGCCCACGGCGACGTCGTTGTAGATGCAGAACCCCGAGGCGGCGGCGGGCATGGCGTGGTGCAGCCCACCGCAGAAGTTCACCCCGTGCTGGGTGCGTCCGCTCCAGACGGCCTCGCACAGGTCGCGGGTCCCGGCGACGATGCGCGCGCTGGCGTCGTGCATCCCGGGGAACGCCGGATCATCGTCGGTGCCGAGCCCGTAGGCGTCGTCGGCCTGGTCGGGGGCGGCCGACGCGGCCTTGACCGCGGCGACGTAGGCGGGGTCGTGCACGGTCTCCAGCAGTGCGTCCGAGGCCGGTTCCGGCGTGATCAGCCGAACCCCTGGGACGGCGAACAGGCCGAAGGCATCACACAGCCGGGCGGTGAGGTCGAGCCGTACCGGCGACATCGGGTGGGTCGGGCCAAAGTCGTAGCGCGTGAAATCGGGGTCCCAGACGACCTCGGCCTGCAGGGGCATGCCGTGACGTTACCGTCCGCACCCCGGCGACCGGGACGTCACCGCACCCTCAACCCCCACAGGTTGACCGGACGCCCCCGGTCGGCGCCGAGCGGGAGCACCATAGCGATCTCCTCCTCGCCGTCGTCGGACGCGACCCGCATCGGACGACGGAAGTCGGTGGGACGGAAGCCGATTCCGCTGGCGAAGGCGACCGCCCGGCCGTTGTCGGTGCCCACCCAGTAGGAGACATGGGTCCGGCCGTCCTGACGCGCGCGCTCGGCGCTGGCCTCGACGAGCTTCGTCGCCACACCGGTGCCGCGAGCCGCGGGGGCCACCCACAGGCCGAAGATCTCGGCCACCCGGCCGTCCTCGTCCTTGCCCTCGTCCTTGCCCTCGTCCCTGCCCTCGCCCAGGCTGACGACCCCGAGCCGGCTGGGTTCGCCGTCGGAGCCGTCGCCCTCGGCCAGCAGCCGCGCGGACCGTCTCAGCCGCAGCCGCCAGAACTCCTCGGCGTAGCCCTGCTCCTCCTCCAGACTCGCCGCGAACGCGTCCGGGGCGTCGTTGAGGGCGGCCAGCCGAATGGCCCTGAAGGCGGCCCAGTCGTCCTCACCGAGAACGCGAACGGTCACGTCGGTCATGGTCGTCAGCCTTGCAGATCGGAGGGGTCGTGCGGCATTCGGGTCTCTGGTTCCGTCACGTCACAGCGCATACGCAGCTCCGTCAGCTCAAACCTGCGCGGGTCGGGTTTCGCCTCGCCGGTGAACCGGAAGCCCATCCGTTCGTAGAGGCCGATCGCGGGGTCGTTGCCGCTCGTCACCTCGAGCACCACGTGCTTCCGGCCACGGACTCGCGCCTCGTCGAGGACGGCCCGCACCAGACGGTCGCCGACCCCTCGGCCTCGCGCTTCGGCCGTGACGTACATCGCCACCAGAGTCAGCGTGTCGTCGGGCTCCTCGGCGTCGACGAACGCGCCCACCGAACCCACGACGTCGTCGCCGAGGCGAGCCTGGATGTGGTGCTGGCCGGCGATCCGGCTGCGCCAGGTGGCCTCGTCGAAGCCCGCCACGTCGGCGTACCGGGTCCAGAACGCGTCGGGCGCGTCGAGGAGCATCTCGAGCCGTAGGGCCCGGTGGCTGGCCCAGTCATCGGGCCGCACCCGGTGCAGCGCGACGTCGGGGTCGTCAGTCAAGACCGGCGGCCAGCTCGCGCGAACGGGACGCGGCCGCCTCCATGGCCGTGATGAAGGCGGCGCGCACCTTGTGGTCGTCCAGCTGCCTGAGGGCGGCCACGGTCGTGCCACCGGGTGACGAGACCCGTTCGCGCAGCACGGTGGGGTGCTCGCCGGTCTCCTTGAGCATGGTCGCCGCGCCGAACAAGGTCTGGACGACGAGCTCGGTCGAGATCTGACGCGGCATACCGAGCACCACTCCGGCCTCGATCATGGCCTCGACGACGTAGAAGATGTAGGCCGGTCCGCTTCCGGAGATCGCGGTGACCGCGTCCTGGTATTTCTCGGGCACCTGGACGACCTTGCCGCAGGACCGGAGCATCGCCTCGGCCTCCTGCAGGTGCGCCTCCGTGCAGTGCCGTCCCGGCGAGATGGCCGCCATGCCCTGGTCGACGAGCGCCGGGGTGTTGGGCATGACCCGCACCACCGACGAGCCCTCGGGGAGGCGGGACTCGAGGTAGGCCGTCGGGATGCCGGCGGCGAGCGACACGACCAGGTTGCCCGGAGCGACGTGGTCACGGATCTCGGAGAGCAGCCCGTCCATGTCCTGCGGCTTGACGACAAGCACGATGACGTCGGCCTGCGCCGCGGCGTCCGCGTTGTCCAGCACCGCGACGCCGTACTTGGCGTTGAGCCGCTGGGCGTGCTCGACACGCTTCTCGGTGATGACGAGGTCGGCGACGTCGCGTCCGGAGCGGACCAGCCCGGAGAGCAGCGTCTCACCCATGACGCCGGCGCCGAAGATCGCGGTGACCGCCATGTCGGCCCCGTCAGCCCTTGGTGGCGACGCCGCGCAGGAAGAACGCGAGGTTGCCGGGCTTCTCGGCCAGCCGACGCATGAGGTAGCCGTACCACTGCTCGCCGTAGGGGATGTAGACGCGCACCTGGTCACCGCGGTCGGCGATGCGCTGCTGCTCCTCCGGCCGGATGCCGTAGAGCATCTGGTACTCGAACGACTTCGGGTCGCGGCCGTGCTTCGCCGCGAGCGCCCCGGCGATCTCGACGAGCCGCGGGTCGTGGGTGGCGAGCATGGGATACCCCTGACCGGCCATGAGCACCTTGAGGCAGCGCACGTAGGCCTTGTCGACCTCGAACCCCTGGTAGGCCACGGAGTCGGGCTCCTTGTAGGCCCCCTTGCACAGACGCACCCGGCTGCCCTCGCCCGCCAGGTCGGCGCAGTCGGCCTCGGTGCGGTGCAGGTATGCCTGGAGCACCGCGCCGACGTCGGGGAAGTCCTGCCGCAGCTCGCGCAGGGTCTCCAGCGTCGCGTCGGTGGTGGTGTGGTCCTCCATGTCGAGCGTCACGGTGGTGCCGGCATCGGCCGCCGCCTGGCATACCTGCCGGGCGTGCTCGAGGGCGACCCGCTGGCCGTCGTCCGGAAGGGCCTGGCCCACGGCGCTCAGCTTGAGGGAGACCTCGACGACGCCCCCCGAGGTCAGGCCCTTGGCCGCGAGGGCGGAGAGCAGGCTCAGGTAGGCGTCGCGGGTGTGCTGAGCGTGAGCGAGGTCGGTGGTGTCCTCGCCGAGGTAGTCGATGGTGGCCATCCGGTGGGTGGCGGCGAGGTCCTGGGCCGCGGTCACGGCGTCTCGTGTGCCGGCCCCGGGCACGAACCGCCGCACGACCGCCCGGCTGACCGGCGCCTGCTCGACCAGGTCGCGCACCCGGGTCGAGTCGGCCAGGTGCAGCAGCCCGTTGCGCAACACGTCAGTGGCGTCCACGGGGAGCAATCTATCCCGCCCGCCGGGCGGCCTCGCCTCACGACCTCGGTCGCCGGCCCGCCAGTCGTAGGGTCCCGTCATGCCGACGTCGCTGTCGTTCGAGGAGCACGGTGAAGCCCTGGGTGACGCGTGGAGCGTTCTGCGGGACAATGCAGCGCGGGCGGGGCTGGACGCCGCGGTGCCCAGCTGCCCCGGCTGGCGGGTCCTCGACCTGGTGTCCCATCAGGGGATGGTGCACCGCTGGGCGACGGGCCTCCTGCGCGGCCACCGGGTGGACGAGCGCACCGACGAGATCCTCGACGAGGGCCTGCGGGCGCCTGATCCGTTGGGCTGGTTCGACGAGGGGGCGCGCGACCTGCTGGCCGCGCTCGCCCTGGCCCCCGACGACCCTGAGGCCAGGTTCTTCCTGCCCGACGCACCGGCCGGGAAGGCCGCGTGGGCGCGTCGCCAGTGTCACGAGACGACGATCCACGCCGTCGACGCCATGGCCGCGGCACTGGGCCGGGTGCCCCCGGCGGCGCAGACGTGGCTGCGTCCAGGGCTGGCGTATGACGGGGTCGACGAGCTGCTGTGCGGCTTCGTGGCCCGGAGCCGGGTGCGGCTCCGGTCCGACCGGCCGTATGCCGTTGTGGTGCGGGCGTCGGACACGGGCGGGGTGTGGACGATGCGGGTGTCCGGCGATCCGGTGGTCACGACAGTGGGCGACCGGCATACCGAGGTCGGCGAGGAGGTCGACGGGGTCGCTCGGGTCGCGCGGGTCGCTCGGGTCACGCGGGTCACGCGGGTTGTTGAGATCGCGGGCTCCGCGGCCCAGCTCTACCTCGGGCTGTGGAACCGCGGCGACGAGCTCAGCGTCAGCGACCCGGATTTCCTCGACGAGTGGCGCCGGGACGTCACCGTCGGTTGGTGACTCAGGCCGGGTCGACGAGGTAGCGCTGGAGGGTCGGCCCGATCCACCGCGCCAGGTCGTCGTGGCTCGCGTCGACCACCGGCGACAGCCGCAGGAGGTAGCGGGACGTGGCCATCCCGACGAGCTGCGTGGCGGCCATCCCCCCGCGCAGGTGGGCGTCCGAGACACCGGTGCGCCGCGTCACCTGGCCGACGATGTCCTGGACGAGCACCCGCCTCATGACCGCGGCGACGTCTTCGTTGGTCTGGGCGGCCCGCAGCATCGCGACCAGGCGCTCACCGTTGTCGGGGTCGTCCCACACCGCGAGGAACGTGCGAACGATTCTGTCTCCCAACGTTTCCAGCGGACCGTCGAGGACACCCGCGATGACGATCCGGGGATCCACCCGGGTGAGCACGACCGCCTGGGCGAACAGGTCGGCCTTGCCGTCGAAGTAGTGGTGGATAAGGGCCGCGTCGACGCCGGCGTTGCGGGCCACGGCGCGCAGGGTGGTGGCGTCGTAGCCCTTGTCGGCGAACTCGGCCCGGGCCGCCTCCACGATGAGGCTGCGGGTGTCCTCGCTGGCCGGACGACGTCCGCGACGAGTCGCCGCTGGTGGCCGGTCGGGCGTCATCAGACCTCCGCCCGGCCGACAGCGACGAAGTGCAGCCGGGCGAAGGCCAGGGCCGCAGCGAGGTCCACCTCGCGCGCTTCGAGCGACAGCCGGCGGGTGCTCACCTCGACGACGATCGACCCGTCGAAACGGTGGTCGGCTAGGTGCTCCAAGAGCTCGCCGCACGGCTGCGTCCCACGCCCCGGCACGAGGTGCTCGTCGCGGGGGGAGCCCGAACCGTCGGCCAGGTGGATGTGGGCGAGCCGGTCACCGAGGGCCAACGCCATGCCCATGGCGTCGGAGCCGGCCGTTGCGGTGTGGGACAGGTCGAGCGTCACGTGGTCGTAGGCCTGGCCGACCGGGTCCCAGTCGGGCAGGTAGGCCAGCATCTCGCGCTGCCCCGCCCGCCACGGGAACATGTTCTCGACCGCCAGCCGGACGCCGGTGTCGTTCTCGCGCAGCGCGACCCCGTCCACGAACTCCGCCGCGTAGTCGCGCTGCCAGCGGAAGGGCGGGTGCAGCACCACGGTCGGGGCCCCCAGCTCGAGGGCCATCTCGATGCTGCGGTCCACCTTGCTCCAGGGGTCGGAACCCCAGACCCGTTGCGTGAGTAGCAGAGTCGGCGCATGAATGGAGAGGACCGGCATACCGTGCAGCTCGCTCAGGGCCCGCACGGCACCGGCCTCCTGCGACACGGGGTCGGTCCAGACCATCACCTCGACCCCGTCATAACCGAGGCGGCCGGCCAGGTCGAAGGTGGCCGCGCAGGCGTCGGGGTAGACCGAGGCGGTGGAGAGGCCGATGCGCACGTCGGCGGCCGCGGTCATGGGGCCATTCTCCGGTATGCGCGGGGTGCGGGGCAGTCGGGACGTCCGGGGATGCGGCCTGGGGGCTGGTCAGCCTGCGGCCCGAGACGGGTCAGAGTGCGCGTCAGAGTGCGTCTGGTGCTGTCCTGACGACACCAGACGCACTCTGATCCGCACTCTGACCTCACTCGTCCCGGCTGGTGTTGCCCCCAACCAGGCAGGTGAGGGCGCGGCGACAACGGCCGGTTCGAGTGCGCCTAGGGTTGGCCTGTGGCCGAAGTCCCGCTGGACATGCCCCGGATCTGGGTGGAGTTCGCCGACCCCGACGACGCGGGGCAGCGGTTCCGCTGTGACCTGACCTGGCTCACGTCGAGCTGGATGTGCATCTACGGCAACGGTTGTGAGGGGATCTACGCCGACCGCCCGGACGACGGCTGCTGCACGCTCGGTGCCCACTTCACCGAGGACGCCGACTACGAGCGGGTCGCGAAGGTCGCCGCCGAGCTCGGGCCGGACGAGTGGCAGTACCGCGACACGGCATACCGAAACGGCCGGATCCGCAAGGCCACCTGGACGGAGCCGGAGGACGGCGCGACCAAGACGAGGGTCGTCGACGGGGCCTGCGTGTTCCTCAACCGGCCCGGCTTCCCCGCCGGGGCCGGCTGCGCGTTGCACCAGCACGCGGTGCGCCAGGGGCTGCCGGCGACGTCGCTCAAGCCGGAGGTCTGCTGGCAGCTGCCGATCCGCCGCAGCTACCGCACGGTCGAGCTGGCCGACCAGACGAGCTACCTCGAGGTGTCGATCTCCGAGTACGACCGGCGTGGCTGGGGTCCCGGCGGACACGATCTCGACTGGTACTGCTCAGGGAACCCCGAGGCGCACGTCGGTCGCGAGCCGGTCTACCGGTCCAACCAGGTCGAGCTGGTCGAGCTCATGGGCGCGAACGCGTACGAACAGCTCGTCGTCCGCTGCGAGGCGCACCTGCGGTCGGTGACCGCCGCCCGCCGGATCGGCAACCGCAAGCTGCTGCCGCTGCTGGTGCACCCCGCGACGCTCGCCGCACAGGACGTCCGGAGCGCAGAACGCACGTCGGCCGTGAAGGTGGAGAAGCGGGCGAAGGCGGTCTCGAGCGCGATGACGAGGAAACGCGGGAAGCGCCAGTCGCGCTGATGGCGCGAGCCGCTCCCACCCCCGTTCCCGGCCCGATCCCGAGCCCGAACATCTGGGAGTCGCCCGACACCTACGAGCTGGAGAACCGCGGTGTCGACCGGGCGGGGGCGATCGAGGCGGCGATGCGGGACGTGCAGGACTGGGCGGGGCTGGATGTGCTCGACGTCGGGTGTGGGACGGGGTTCCACCTGCCAGGGTTCGCGGCGACGGCGCGCTCGGTGGTCGGGGTCGAACCGCACCCACCGCTGCTGGCCCGGGCCGCGACGCGGGTCGCGGGGCTGGCGAACGTCAGCGTCGCGGCCGGTTCGGCCGAGGCGACGGGCCTGGTGGCAGGCAGCATCGACGTCGGGTACGCGCGCTGGGCGTACTTCTTCGGGCCGGGCAGTGAGCCGGGACTCGCCGAGCTGGACCGCGTCGTACGCCCGGGCGGGGTCGCGTTCGTCATCGACAACGATGCGAGCCGGTCGACGTTCGGTCGGTGGTTCCAGGAGTCGCTGCCGCACTATGACGACGAGGCGGTGACGCGGTTCTGGGTGCGGCGGGGGTGGACGAGGGTCGCCCTCGAGACGGCGTGGACCTTCGACTCACCGGCGGACTTCGCGGCGGTGTTGCGCATCGAGCTCCCGGCTGCGCAGGCCGACCGGATCCTCGACGCCGAACCCGACCGCACGTCCGTCGACTATGCGGTGAACCTGTGGTGGCGGCGGTTCTGACGGCCGCGTCAGTGCCGGTCGGTGCCGGTATGCATGATGTCCCGGTGACGACGATCGTGTTCCTCCACGCCCACCCCGACGACGAGTCGACCCAGACGTCCGGTTCAATGTCCCGCGCCACCGCGGCGGGTGACCGGGTCGTCGTCGTGTACGCCACCAACGGCGACCACGGGGAGGCGCCCGACGACCTCGGCGAGGGTGAGACGGTCGTCGACCGGCGGCATACCGAAGCCGAAGCCTCGGCCCGCGCGACCGGGACCCAGCGGGTCGAGTGGCTGGGCTACGCCGACTCGGGGATGACCGGCTGGGAGCAGAACTCGGCCGCGGACGCCCTGCACGGGTCCGACGTCGAGGAGGGGGCGGCCCGCCTGGTGGGGATCCTCGACGAGGAAGACGCGGACGTGCTCGTCGGCTACGACTGGCACGGCAACTACGGCCACCCCGACCACGTGAAGGTGCACCACATCGCCCACCGGGCGGCCGACCTCGCGGCGCGGCGGCCCCGGCTGCTGGAGTCGACGATGAACCGCGACCGGATGCGTGCAGCGGGTGAAGCGGCGCGGGAGGCGGCGCGCGCCGCCGGGGATGAGGGGTCCGAGGCCGCCGCCGACGCAACCGAGGAGACCCAGCCGGAGGCCGACTTCGACGTCGACCGGCCGATGGACGACGGCAACCCGCTGGGGACGCCCGAGGCGGAGATCAGCTGGGAGGTCGACGTGTCCGGGTTCCTGGCGCAGCGCCGGGCCGCCGTCGCCGCGCACGCCAGCCAGAAGACCGACACGGCGTGGATGACGGCGATGCCGGACGACCAGTTCGCGCTGATGTTCGGGACGGAGTTCTACATCGAGCCGGGCCGGCCTGGTCCGATCCAGGAGGGGTGGCCGTTCCGCCCGTTGGAGGCCTGATCGGCAGGGCCGGCACCAGACATGTCGCGCACCCCACCCCGGACGAACTGGCCAAAGGTCACCTCTGGCCGTTCTTGCGCCGCGAGAGGTCACCTTCTGTCGTCTCGAACCGCCCCAGACGCCCACTCTTGACCTCTCACCGAAGCGGACGCCCCTCGTCCCGCCAAAGGTGACCTTTGGCCGTTCCAGCGCCGCCAGAGGTCACCTTCTGTCGTCTCGAGCCGCCCCAGACGCCCTCTCTTGACCTCTCACCGAAGCGGACGCCCCTCGTCCCGCCAAAGGTGACCTTTGGCCGGACAAGGGGGCGGACGGGTCCTGCCGGGACTGACGGGTCCTGCCGGGTCCTGCCGGAACTGGCGGGTCCCGCCGGTCCTACGGGTCGACGCGGGGGTGTCAGTGGGGTCGCCTACGTTGACCGACATGGCATCCAGGACGACGGCGCGCGCACCCGGTTTCCGCTGCGCCGAGTGCGGCTGGACGACCGTCAAGTGGGTCGGGCGCTGCGGCGAGTGCCAGGCGTGGGGGTCGGTGTCCGAGATCGGTGCCACGGTCGTCCGCACCACCGCGGCCACCTCGATCGCCCGGCCGGCCCTGCGGATCGGCCAGGTCGATGTCAACCGGGCGGCCAGCCGCAGCACGGGCGTGAGTGAGTTCGACCGGGTGCTCGGCGGGGGCCTGGTCCCCGGCGCCGTCGTCCTCGTCGCCGGCGAACCAGGGATCGGCAAGTCGACGCTGCTCCTCGACGTCGCGGCCCGGGCGGCCCGGGGCGGTCAGGACGTGCTCTACGTCAGCGGAGAGGAGTCGGCCGCCCAGGTGCGGATGCGGGCCGAGCGGATCGAGGCGATGGCCTCTTCGCTCTTCCTCGCCGCCGAGACCGACCTGGCCACCGTCCTCGGCCAGATCGCCACCCTGCAGCCCGACCTCGTCATCGTCGACTCGGTGCAGACCATCGCCAGCAGCGAGGTCGACGGGTCGGCGGGCAACGTCAGCCAGGTCCGCGAGGTCGCCGCCAGCCTCATCCAGGCGGCCAAGAGCCGCGGCACGTCAGTGCTGCTCGTCGGCCACGTGACCAAGGACGGCAGCATCGCCGGGCCGCGGGTGCTCGAGCACCTGGTCGACGTCGTCGTCCAGTTCGAGGGCGACCGCCACTCCCGGCTGCGCCTGGTCCGCGCCGTGAAGAACCGCTACGGCCCCACCGACGAGGTCGGCTGCTTCGACCTGTCCGACGTCGGCATCGTCGGCCTCGCCGACCCGAGCGGACTGTTCCTGTCCCACCGCGACGTGTCCGTCCCGGGCACCTGCGTCACGGTCACGCTGGAGGGCCGGCGACCGCTCGTCGCCGAGGTGCAGGCGCTCATCGTGCAGAGCAAGATCCCCTCGCCCCGCCGGGCGACCAACGGCCTCGACTCGTCGCGGGTGGCGATGATCCTCGCGGTGCTCGAACGGCGGGCCGGCATCCAGGTCGGGGCCAGCGACGCCTACGTGGCCACCGTCGGCGGCGTCCGGATCGGCGAACCCGCCGCCGACCTCGCCGTCGCCCTCTCGGTGGCCAGCTCGGTCGCCGACGCCGCCCTGCCCCCGCACACCGTCGCCTTCGGCGAGGTCGGCCTGGCCGGCGAGATCCGCCCGGTCTCCGGTATGCCGCGGCGCCTCGCCGAGGCCGCCCGGCTGGGGTTCCGCACCGCTTACGTCCCGCGGGGCGTCATCGGTTCGGGTTCGCTCCCCGACGGCCTCCGGGTCCATGAGGTGCCCGATCTCGCGACGGCGGTGGTCAACGCCTTGAACCTGCCGCGCCGTTAGACTCCCGGCGGGCCGTGCGCGCCACGGACGGGCATACCGGCTCGTCAGGCGCGGGACGGCCGAGCCGAAAGATGGAGGGAAGGCCGTGGTCGCGGAACGCAACGGCGACGACCTGCTGCTCGCCACCCTGGCGGCCGTCGCCCCCGGCACCGAGCTGCGCGACGGCCTCGAGCGCATCCTCCGCGGCCGCACCGGCGCGCTCATCGTGCTGGGCAACGACCGGGTCGTCGAGTCGATCAGCAGCGGCGGCTTCCCCCTCGACATCGAGTTCGCCGCCACCCGGCTTCGTGAGCTGTCGAAGATGGACGGCGCGATCGTCCTCGACCGCGACGGCTCGCGGATCCTGCGGGCCAACACCCAGCTCGTGCCCGACGCCAGCATCGAGACCTCGGAGTCCGGCACCCGGCACCGCACCGCCGAACGGGTGGCCATCCAGACGGGGTTCCCGGTCATCTCGGTGAGCCAGTCGATGCAGATCATCGCGCTCTATGTCGCCGGTCGTCGGCACGTCGTCGAGGGCAGCGCGGCGATCCTGTCCAAGGCCAACCAGGCCCTGCAGACCCTGGAGCGCTACAAGTCCCGCCTCGACGAGGTGACCGGCACCCTGTCGGCGCTGGAGATTGAAGATCTCGTCACCGTGCGTGACATGGCGAGCGTGCTGCAGCGCCTCGAGATGGTCCGGCGGATCAGCGAGGAGATCTCCGACTACGTCGTCGAGCTCGGCGACGACGGCCGGCTGCTCCGCCTGCAGCTCGAGGAGCTGGCCGGCGGCCTGGGCAACGACCGCGAGCTCGTCATCCGCGACTACCTCGACGCCACGAAGTCGACCAAGACGGTCGACGAGGCGCTGGCCGCGCTGATGGAGCTCTCGTCGACCGAGCTGCTCGACCTCAACGCCGGCGCGCGGGCGGTGGGCTTCACCATCGTCGGCGACGCCCTCGACAGCGCCGTCAGCCCGCGCGGCTACCGGCTCCTGACCAAGGTGCCCCGACTGCCGGGAGCCATCGTCGACCGGCTCGTCGACCACTTCGACTCGCTGCAGCGGCTGCTGGCCGCCAACCTCGAGGACCTCATGAGCGTCGGCGGGGTCGGCGAGAGCCGGGCCCGCGCCGTCCGTGAGGGGCTTTCGCGCCTGGCCGAGTCGAGCATCCTCGAGCGCTACGTCTGAGGTGACCGAGCCGCTCACGCTCGCGACCTCGCTGCCGCAGCTGCACGAGCGAGTCCTCGGCTGGTATGCCGCCAACGCCCGCCCGCTGCCGTGGCGCCACCCCGACGCGACCCCGTGGGGCGTCCTGCTGTCCGAAGTCATGTCGCAGCAGACCCCCGTCGCCCGGGTCGAACCGGTGTGGCACGAGTGGCTGCGTCGCTGGCCCAGCCCGGCGGACCTTGCGGCCGCTCCGGCCGGGGACGCGGTACGCGCGTGGGGACGCCTCGGCTACCCCCGCCGGGCCCTGCGGCTGCACGAGGCCTCCCGCGCCATCGTCGAGTGGCACGGCGGCGAAGTGCCGCGCACCGTCGACGAGCTCCTCACGCTGCCTGGGATCGGCGCCTACACCGCGGCGGCGGTCGCCTGCTTCGCGTACGCGGAACCCACGGTGGTCGTCGACACGAACGTCCGCCGCGTGGTGGTCCGCACCCTCAAGGGGCATGCGCACGCCGCGCCGGCGATGACCCGCGCCGAGGTGGACCTGGCGCGGGCCGCCCTGCCGTCAGATCCCGACGATGCCGTCGTCTGGAACGTCGCCGCCATGGAGCTCGGCGCCCTGGTGTGCACGGCGCGCACCCCCCGGTGCGGGGACTGCCCCGTCGCCGACCTGTGCGCGTGGAACCAGGCCGGGCGACCGGCATACGACGGTCCGCCACGGCGGGGACAGGCCTGGCACGGCACCGACCGACAGGCCCGCGGGGCGCTGCTGGGCGTGTTGCGGGCGGCTGAGGAGTCCGTGCCGGCTGGCGCTCTGGCTGAAGCCTGGCCGGAGGAGGCCCAGCGGATGCGGTGTCTCGACTCGCTCGTCGCCGATGGTCTCGTCGAGCCGCACGACGGGCACCACTACCGCCTCCCCGCCTGACCCGGATCGGGCAGGGGCGCGCCGACCGAGGGTCGGGCACGACTGTCACCGCGGGGGCACGTGATGTCGTACCCCGCCGTGAAATTCGTGGCCCCCGCTGACGCCGGTGCCGCCCGCGGACCTGCTCAGCCCTCAGACCGGCGGGGTGAGACCCAGCGCGTCCAGGGCCCGGGCCAACACGTCGGGCTCGGAGCCGCCGCCCGGCACCGTCACGCCCGGCTCGTCGGGCTCCAGCGGCTCGAGCGTGGCCAGCTGGCTGGGCAGGAGGGACGGCGGCATGTAGTGCCCCGCCCGGTGCTCCAGCCGGTCGGCGATGGTCTCGGTCGGCACCGTGACGTGCAAGAACCGGACCGCGGGCCGGCCCTCGCGCAACAGGTCGCGGTAGGCCCGGCGCAGCGCCGAGCACGTGACGACGGCGGAGCGCCCGGCCGCCTCCTGCTCGCTCATCCAGTCGCCGATGAGCCGCAGCCATGGCCACCGGTCATCGTCGGTCAGGGGTGTGCCCGCGTGCATCTTGGCGACGTTGGCCTCGGGATGGAACGCGTCTCCTTCGGCGAATAACCAGCTCATGCTCACGGCGACGCCCTTGGCCACGGTCGTCTTCCCGGACCCGGACACGCCCATGACGACGACGAGATCCGGGCCCCAGGTCGGGGGGACAGCTCCATCGGCGGCCATGGCGCCACCCTAGCCACGACCGACCCGCTGGCGGCGCAGCATCCGGCCGGTTGCCCGTCCCCCGGCTCGGGAGTAAGTTCTCGCGTTTGTGCGTGCAGCGGTCCGGACGGTCTGGGTGCTCGCCCGAGCCGGGTTCCGCCGCTACTCGACCTACCGGCTGGCCACGCTCGCCGGCATCCTCACCAACAGTGTCTTCGGCCTCATCCGCGGGTCGATCATGCTGGCCGCCGTCGCCGCCGCGGGTGGCACCGTCGCCGGCTACTCCTCCGCGCAGGCCAGCTCGTTCGTGTGGTGGGGGCAGGGGCTCATCGCCTGCGTCGGCCTGTTCGGCTGGACGGAGGTCTCAGACCGGGTGCGCTCGGGAGACATCGCCGTGGACTTCGCCCGCCCGCTCGACCCGCAGGTCGCCTACCTGGGGGCCGACCTCGGCCGGGCGGCGCTGCAGCTGCTGACCCGGGGGGTCCCGACCGTGGCCATCGGCGCCCTGTTGTTCGGGATCGCGCCACCCCGGAGCGCTGGGGTCGCGGCGCTGGCGGTCGTCAGTGTCGTCCTCGCCGTCGTCATCTCGTTCGGCTGCCGGTATGCCGTGAACCTCGCCGCGTTCTGGCTGCTCGAGAACCGCGGGCCACAGCTCGTCTACATCGTCGTCAGCGGGCTGCTCGCCGGCCTCTACGTGCCGGTGGCCTGGTTCCCGCCGTGGCTGGCGACGCTGGCCGCGTGCACGCCGTTCCCGTCGATGCTCCAGACGCCGATCGACCTGCTGGGCGGCCGTGCCGGTCCCGCGGAGGCGGTCCGCCTCCTCGCCGTCCAGCTCGCCTGGGCCGGCGGTGCCCTCCTCCTGGGGCAGGCCCTCACCCAGCGCGGTCGGCGGGTCCTGGAGGTGCAGGGTGGCTGACCTGCGCCACGACGCCCACGCCTACCGCGTCATCCTCGGTGCCCGCTGGCGCGCGCAGACGACCTACCGCGGCTCCTTCGCCACCGACGTCCTGGGCACCGTCGGCATCGGCGTCGTCGACCTCGCCGAGATCTACGTGATCTTCCACAACGTCACCGTCCTCGGCGGGCTGACGTTCCCGCAGGCCCTGGTCGTCTTCGCCTTGGCCACGATGGCGTTCTCGCTGGCCGACCTGCTTGTCGGCCACCTCGACACCCTCCCGACCTTCATCCGGGCGGGCACGGTCGACGCGTTCTACCTGCGCCCCCTGTCGCTGCTCGGCCAGCTCGTCACCAGCGACCTCTCGCTGCGGCGGATCGGACGCCTGTCCGTCGCCCTCGTCGTCCTCTCCATCGCCGTCCGCGTGAACGGCCTGCCCGTCACCCCACGCACCGTGCTGCTGGCCGGTGCCACCGTGGTCGCCGGCGCCGTCATCGTGGGCGCCCTGTTCGTCGCCGCGGCCGCGCTGCAGTTCTTCCTCGTCGAGGGCAGCGAGGTCACCAACGCCTTCGTCTACGGCGGCTCGTACGCGTCGCAGCAGTCCGCGCAGGTGTTCCCCCACCCGCTGCGGCTGCTGTTCTCGTTCGTCGTGCCGGCGGCGTTCATCGCCTACCTCCCCACCGTCGTGCTGCTCGACCTCCCGGGCGCCGCCCTCCTGCCGGCCTGGCTGGGGTGGCTCGCTCCGGTCGTTGCGATCGCGACGTGGGGCGTCGCGCTGCTGCTCTGGCGCGCCGGGATCCGCCACTACCAGGGAGCCGGCGGATGAACGCCGGTCCGATCGTCGCGCTGCAGGCGCTCACCAGGGAGTTCCGCGGGCGGAGCCGGCCGCGGGGCGGCCCACCCCTGCGCGCGGTCGACGACATGACGTGGCAGATCCAGCCCGGTGAGGCCGTCGGCTACATCGGGGCCAACGGGGCCGGCAAGTCCACGACGATCAAGATGATGACCGGCATCCTGCGGCCGACCACCGGCTCCGTGCGCACCTGCGGCGTCGACCCGATGCGCCACCGCCGTGAGGTCGCCCGCCGGGTCGGCGTGGTCTTCGGCCAGCGCTCGCAGCTGTGGTGGGACCTGCCGCTGCACGAGTCGTTCACGATCCTCGGGGCCATCCACGCACTGCCGGCCGACCGCGTGCGGGCCCGGGCCGCCGCCCTCGTCGAACAGCTCGAGATGGGCGACACGCTCACGACGCCGGTACGCCAGCTGTCACTGGGGCAGCGGATGCGGGCCGAGATCGCCGCGGCCCTCCTGCACTCCCCCGAGCTGCTGGTCCTCGACGAGCCGACCATCGGCCTCGACGTGCTGAGCAAGCAACGGCTACGCGAGTTCCTGCGCGCCGAGCGGGCGGAGCGCGGGACGACCCTGCTGCTCACCACCCATGACATGGGCGACGTCGGGCGGCTGTGCGAGCGGGTCCTCGTCGTCGACCACGGCCGGCTCGCCTTCGACGGCACCCTCCCCGCGCTCGCCGGAACGGTCGGCGCCCGCCGCGTCCTCGTCGTCGACCTGGCCGCGCCGGCCCCGCCACTCACTGGCATACCCGAGACCACGCTGCTGACCACCGAGGCCGACGGGATGCGCCAGCGTCTCGCGTTCGACGCGGCGGCGACGACGACCGCGGCCGCGGTCCTCGCCGCGGTCAGCGGGCGCGCCGAGGTGCGGGACCTGGCCATCGAGGAGCCGGACATCGAGGACGTCGTCCGCCGGATCTACTCCGCCACACGGTGACCGTCGGCTCCGACGCTCTGCGTACCGTGACCTCATGTGTGACACCGCGCGCGAGACGCCGCCCGACCTCGCCCCCGAGAACCCCGAGAACCCCTTTCCCCGGAGGTTCTTCCGCCGGGACGACGACTCCTCGGACGGCCGTTTCTATGGGGCGCCGCGGCTCGTCACCCACATCGACGACGCGGCGATCGAGGCGGTCGGCGCGCTCTACACCGAGCTCGGCGTCGACGGGTCGGCCGGGCAGCCGCGGCGCGTGCTCGACCTCATGTCGTCGTGGGTCTCCCACCTGCGCACGGCCCCCACCGAGCTCGTCGTCCTCGGCCTCAACGCGGACGAGCTGGCCGCCAACCCGATGGCGACCGAACGGGTCGTCCAGGATCTCAACGCCGACCCCACACTGCCGTTCGCGGACGGCAGCTTCGACGCGGTGCTGTGCTGCGTGTCGGTGGACTATTTCGTCGACCCGGTGGCCGTCCTGCGGGATGCGGCGCGGGTGCTGCGACCCGGCTCCCCCGTGGTCGTCACCTTCTCCAACCGGTGCTTCCCGACCAAGGCCGTCCACGGGTGGCTGGCCACCGACGACATCGGGCGGGTGGCGATCGTCGCCGCCTACCTGCGGACCGCCGGTGGGTACGACGCGCCCGAGGCCGCGCTGCGCACACCCGACTGCCCCGCATACCGGGGCGACCCGCTCTACGCCGTGGTCGCCCGCCGGTCGGGTTGAACCTCCTACCCTGAGGGCCATGAGCCGATTCACCGGCATCCCGGCCGACGCTGTCTCGTTCTACGCCGAGCTGGAGGAGAACACGACGCGGGAGTGGTTCGCGGCCCACAAGGACCGCTACGAACGATCGGTGCGCGAGCCGCTCGTGGCCCTGACCGACGCCCTCGAGGCGGAGTTCGGCCCGGCCCGGCTCTTCCGCCCCTACGTCGACGTGCGCTTCCGCACCGACAAGACCCCGGTGAAGACCGAGCAGGCCGCGGTCGTCGAGGGGAGCACGGCGAAGGGGGGAGGCGCCACCGAGGGGATGGGCTACTACCTCCAGATCAGCGCCGACGGGCTGGTCACCGGTGGGGGCGCCATGCACCACGCCCCCGACCAGATCGCCCGCTTCCGGGCGGCGGTGGACGACGAGCGCAGCGGCACCGAGCTCGCCGACGTCGTGGCCGCCCTGGGACGACGGTTCGAGATCGCCGGCGAGACCCTCAAGCGGGCGCCGCGTGGCGTCGACCCCGACCACCCTCGGATCGAGCTGATGCGGCACAAGAGCGTCATCGCCTGGCGCCGGCACGGCACCCCGGCCTGGCTGTCCACCAGTGCCGTCGTCCGGCACGTCCGTGACGACTGGCGGGCCATCCGCCCGCTCGCAGCGTGGTTCGAAGACCACGTCGGGCCGTCGACCACACCCGTCGACGAGCGCCGACCCGGGAGGCGCTGACATGGCCGAGGAACAGTACGCCCGCGACGACCTCCCCTTCACCCGGGCGGTCACGTTCTTCGACGCCGTCTTCGCCTTCGCGCTCACCCTGCTCATCACCACCGTGAACGACTTTTCGCCGTCGGCCTGGCGCAGCCCCGGGGCGCTGTGGGAGGCCAACGGCTCGGCCCTGCTGAGCTTCGCGATCAGCTTCGTCGTCGTCGTCCGGTTCTGGCGGGCGAGCCACTCCGAGCTGTCCACCTTCCGCAGCCTCGACGGACGCCTCATCGGCCTGCACGCGGGCGTGCTCTTCGGGGTGGTGCTCATCCCCTTCACGACCGAGGCGATGGGCGAGCCCGGGCTGCAGGACCTGCCGCTCCCCGTCGTCCTGTACGCCGTCAACGTGACCTTCACCTACGTGCTACAGCACGCGGTCGGCATCGTGGCCGACCGCAACGACATGCGGGAGCGCCGGATGACGCCCACGGAGCTGCGCACGTTGCTCGCGACCGCAGCGGTGTTCCCCGCGGTGTTCCTCGGGTCCATCCCCATCGCCTACCTCGCCAGCCCGTCGGTTGCGCAGTGGAGCTGGTTGAGCCTGTTCCTGCTCATCCCGCTGGTCAGTCGCCTGGCCGGCACACGGGCTCGGGCCGGAGAGCGCTAGAGGGTGAGCAGCATCCGGGTGTTGCCGAGCGTGTTGGGCTTGACCCGTTCGAGGTCGAGGAACTCCGCGACACCCTCGTCGTAGGAGCGCAGCAGCTCGACGTAGACCTCCGGCTCGACCGCCTGCCCGTCGATGGGCTCGAACCCGTGCCGGCCGAAGAACCCGGTCTCGAAGGTGAGGCAGAAGACCCGAGCGACCCCGAGCTTGCGCGCGTCCTGCAGCAGCGTGGTCAGCAGCGCCGACCCCAGACCGTGCCCCTTGTATGCCGGGTGCACCGCGACCGTGCGCACCTCGGCGAGGTCCTCCCACATCACGTGGACCGCGCCGCACCCGACGACGACCCCGTCGACCTCGACGACGCGGAACTCGTGCACCGCCTCGTAGTAGGTGACGGCATCCTTGGCCACGATGCGACCCGACTCGGCCATCGGGGTGACGAGGTCGCGGATGACACGGACGTCAGGGGTGCGGGCCCGCCGCACCTGGAGCTCGCGGGTCACCGTCAGCGGCCGGTGAGGGCCTGCCGCAGCAGGTGGACCAGGGCGTCGAGCTGGACCGAGTCGCCCGAACCGACCTCCTCGTCGCTGCCGTCGAGGGCGCGGGCGGCCAGCCCCTGCTTGCTGTCGATAAGCTCGGCGATCCGGCCGTCGATGGTCTGAGCAGCGAGGATTCGCCACGCCGTGACCGGCTCGTCCTGGCCGATGCGGTGCACCCGGTCGATGGCCTGCTGCTGCTCGGCCGCCGTCCACGACAGCTCGGCGAGGACGACGTTCGACGCGGCGTGCAGGTTGAGGCCGACCCCGGCGGCGAGGAGCGAGCAGACCGCGACCGAGACGGTGGGGTCCTTCTGGAACGCGTCGATGGCGTACTGACGCTGGGCTCCGGTCTGGTCGCCACGGATCGAGACGGTCTTGAGCTCAGCCTCCGCGAGGATCCGCTCGGCGGTGTCCATGACGTCGATGTGCTTGGCGAAGAAGACGACCTTGCCCACCGACCGAGCCAGCTGCGCCGTGTAGTCCGCGGCCAGGGCGGCCTTGGCCTGGCCGATCCGGCGCACCATGGTGAAGACGTTCTCGCCGCCAGCGCCGGTGCCCTTGGACGACTCGAGCTCCTGCACGCATACGCGGCGCATGAGCTCCTCGTCGACCTCCACCGACGCGGACGCGGCGACCGCGAGCAGGCCGTCGGTGCCCTGCCGGCCGTCGCCCCGCTCGTTCTCCCGGGCCTGGAGCAGCCGCCGGTAGCTGGCCAGCAGCCGCTGACCGAGCTCGCGCTCAGAGGCGCGGATGGACCGGGCGGCCTCGTCGTCGAGCTCGACGGGGATGTCGGCGATGCGCTTGTCCGGGAGGTCCTTGGCGACGTCGACCTTGCGACGGCGCACGATGCCCATCTCGATGACCGACGAACGGGCCGCCGAGTAGAAGCCGCGGTCGGCCGGAGTCAGGCCGGCGGCCTCGAGCCGGCGCATCAGCTCAGGGCCGGGACGGTCGCCCTTGACCCAGCCGAGGAAGCGCCAGATGGCGTTGAAGTCCTCGACGTCGTTGATGAGCGGCGTGCCGGTGAGGGCCAGCAGCAGCGGGTCGCCGCCGGGCGTGTTCTCGCGGATCCGCTCCCCGAGGGCGAGCACGTGCTGAGACCGCTGGGAGGTGAGGTTCTTGATGAAGTGGGCCTCGTCGACGACCATCGAGCGGAACCCGAACGTCGAGAGCCACGACAGGTGCCGGTCGAGCACGGTGTAGTTGACGACGAACACGTCGGCGAAGGCGTCGACGTCGTGACCGTCGCCGTGGATCACGGTCACCCGCCGCTGCGGCGTCCAGCGCTGCACCTCGCGGGCCCAGTTGATCTTCACGACGTTGGGGACGACGGCGAGCATGGGGAAGGCGCTCGCCACCGAAGCGGCCAGCACCGACTGCGCGGTCTTGCCGAGGCCCGGCTCGTCGGCGAGCAGGAAGGTCCGGTGCCCTTCGCGGACGGCCTCGAGCATGCGGATCTGGTGGGGCATCAGCTCGAAGCCGAGCGGGGAGTAGCGGTCGATCCTCGGCATCGGCGGGAGGGTCATCGACGCGGCACCGCCGCCGGCCCCCTGCTCGAAGGCCCGGTATAGCGGGTCCATGAGGTCCCAGCGGGCCAGCAGCCCCGACGTGAAGTCGTCGTCGCGCGGGCGGCTGAGGTCGGGGGCGAGGAACGGGTTGGCTCGCACCCGCGCCGGCACCGAGCGCGGGACGACCTGCTTGGCGGCCAGCTCGGCCGACACGGCCGGGACGCGCGTGGGGGTGGTCGCCGCGATGACCAGGTCCTCGGGGGTGAGCTCGGCGCCGGACTCGACCAACCAGTCGAGGCGCATCCGTTGGGCGGCCGGGCCGGGCACGGCGCTGTCGTCGAGCAGGCGCAGCAGGCTGGTGTCGTGTGCGGCCGTCTTGGCCAGGATCGTGGCGACCCCGTCGAGTCGCTTGAGCAGCTCGGTGCGCGCCGCGGACGCGATCGTGGCGTCGGTCTTGATCCGGGCCCGCTCCTCACGCACGAGCAGGGCGATGACCTGGAACTTGGTGCGCTTGGCCGGGCCGACCTTGCCCTCGAGGGACTTGGCCTCCACCTCCCGGACCCGGCGGGCCAGGATGGGGATGATCGGGGCCGGGTCGTCGGCGCGCCCGTGGCGCTGTTGGCCGTTGGCGGCGTAGGCGCCGTTCGAGCCGTTGGTGCCGTTCGAGCCCGCCCGGGCCTCGGCGCTGGGCGCGGAGGAGCGGCGGGACGAGCGACGTCGATCGGTGGTGGGCATGGTCCTCCTCGGTGTCCACCTGACGTGACAGTGTCGGGGCGGCCGGTCGCCGGCGACCGGATGGTCCCGATGGCGAGGCGACGTGGCGCCGGAGGTGGTGGCGCGTCCGCCACCGGTGCGAGCCACGTGCTGGGGCCGCGGGCGGAGCGCTCAGAGGACAGCCTACGACCACACCCCGTGCATCTCCCAGTCGGGCACCCCGACGCGCCGCAGACGACGACGCATACCGACGACGCATGCCCCCACGTGCCACTCGGTTCCCCCGAAGACGAGCACAGCGCACGGGTCGAGGCCCGCCGCATACCTCGGCCGGGCAGCGGACGGCCCCGGGACCATGGGTGGTCTCGGGGCCGTCCGGTGTGCCGTGGGTCAGGCCGAAGCCGCGCCCGTGGAGTCCTGCGGGGATGCGCTCCCCGGCGCGCCGACGGTGTCGACAGGCGGGGTGTCGGGGATCTCCGGCAAGGTCTCCTCGCGCTTGGAGCCGGCGAAGGTGAACTTGGCGTCCTTCCAGGCCTCCCCGTCGAAACCGGTGGCGTCGACGAGCACGAACTCGCCCGACTTCAGCTCGCCGTAGAGGATCTTCTCGGACAGCACGTCCTCGATCTCGCGCTGGATCGTGCGGCGCAGTGGCCGGGCACCCAGGAGCGGGTCGTAGCCCTTCTTGGCGAGCAGGTTCTTGGCCGCGGTCGTGAGCTCCATGCCCATGTCCTTGTCCTTGAGCCGTACGTCGAGCTTGGCGATCTCCAGGTCGACGATCGAGACGATCTCCGACTGCGTCAGCTGCGGGAAGACGATGGTGTCGTCCACGCGGTTGAGGAACTCGGGGCGGAAGTGCTGCTTGAGCTCGTCCACCACCTTGTTCTTCATCCGGTCGTACTCGCTGCGCGTGTCGGGACCGGCCGAGAAGCCCAGGCTGCCCTTGCTGATGTCCCTGGTGCCGAGGTTGGTCGTCATGATGATGACGGTGTTCTTGAAGTCGACCATCCGGCCCTGCGAGTCGGTGAGCCGGCCGTCCTCGAGCACCTGCAACAGGGTGTTGAAGATGTCGGGGTGCGCCTTCTCGACCTCGTCGAAGAGCACGACCGAGAACGGCTTGCGCCGCACCTTCTCGGTCAGCTGGCCGCCCTCCTCGTAGCCGATGTAGCCGGGCGGGGAGCCGAACAGCCGCGAGACGGTGTGCTTCTCGGAGTACTCGGACATGTCGAGCTGGATGAGGCTGTCCTCGTCGCCGAAGAGGAACTCCGCCAGGGTCTTGGCCAGCTCCGTCTTACCGACACCGGTGGGTCCGGCGAAGATGAACGAGCCGCCCGGACGACGAGGGTCCTTCAGGCCGGCGCGCGTACGCCGGATCGCTTGGGACAGCGCCTTGATGGCGTCGTCCATGCCGACGATGCGCTTGTGGAGCTCGGCCTCCATGTTGAGCAGGCGGCTGGACTCCTCCTCGGTCAGCTTGAACACGGGTATGCCGGTGCTCGCCGCCAGGACCTCGGCGATGAGCTCCTCGTCGACCTCGGCGACGACGTCCATGTCACCGGACTTCCACTGCGCCTCGCGCTCGGCGCGCTGCTGCGACAGCTGCTTCTCGTCATCGCGCAGATGGGCGGCCTTCTCGAAGTCCTGGCCGTCGATGGCGGCCTCCTTCTGGCGCCGCACGGTGGCGATCTTGTCGTCGTACTCGCGCAGGTCCGGCGGCGCCGTCATCCGACGGATGCGCAGTCGCGCCCCCGCCTCGTCGATGAGGTCGATCGCCTTGTCGGGCAGGAACCGGTCGTTGACATAGCGGTCGGCGAGGTTCGCCGCGCTCACCAGCGCCGCGTCGGTGATCGAGACGCGGTGGTGCGCCTCGTAGCGGTCACGCAGGCCCTTGAGGATCTCGATGGTGTGCGCCAGCGTCGGCTCGGCCACCTGGATCGGCTGGAACCGGCGCTCGAGCGCGGAGTCCTTCTCGATGTGCTTGCGGTACTCGTCGAGCGTCGTCGCCCCGATGGTCTGCAGCTCCCCACGCGCCAGCATCGGCTTGAGGATGCTCGCCGCGTCGATCGCGCCCTCGGCCGCACCGGCACCGACGAGGGTGTGGATCTCGTCGATGAAGATGATGATGTCGCCGCGGGTGCGGATCTCCTTGAGGACCTTCTTCAGGCGCTCCTCGAAGTCACCGCGATAGCGGCTGCCGGCCACGAGCGCGCCGAGGTCGAGCGTGTAGAGCTGCTTGTCCTTGAGCGTCTCGGGCACCTGGCCGCGGACGATGTCCTGGGCCAGCCCCTCGACGACGGCGGTCTTGCCGACGCCGGGCTCCCCGATGAGAACCGGGTTGTTCTTGGTGCGGCGCGACAGGACCTGCATGACGCGCTCGATCTCTTTCTCGCGCCCGATGACCGGGTCGAGCTTGCCCTCGCGGGCCGCCTGGGTGAGGTTGCGGCCGAACTGGTCGAGGACGAGGGACCCCGCAGGAGTGCCCTCCGCCTGTCCCTGGCCCTGGCCGACGCCCGCGCCGGCCTTCTCGCCCTGGCCGCCCTGGTAGCCGGCGAGCAGCTGGATGACCTGCTGGCGCACCTTGTTGAGGTCGGCGCCGAGCTTGACGAGGACCTGGGCGGCGACGCCCTCGCCCTCGCGGATGAGGCCGAGCAGGATGTGCTCGGTCCCGATGTAGGTGTGGCCGAGCTGCAGGCCCTCGCGCAGCGAGTACTCGAGGACCTTCTTCGCGCGCGGCGTGAAGGGGATGTGGCCGGTGGGGGCCTGTTGCCCCTGGCCGATGATCTCCTGGACCTGCTCCCTGACGGCGACGAGCGAGATGTCGAGGTTCTCGAGCGCCTTGGCGGCGAGACCTTCGCCTTCGTGGATGAGCCCCAGCAGGATGTGCTCGGTGCCGATGTAGTTGTGGTTGAGCATGCGCGCCTCTTCCTGCGCGAGCACCACAACTCGTCGAGCCCGATCGGTGAATCGTTCGAACATCGCCAAAGCTCCCTACCTGTGTCGAGATGTCCTGATGGTATGCGAGACATCTGTGCACGCCCCCCGGCTTCCTGTTCGAAGAAGCCACGGGCCTGCGATGGGTCCAACTCTCGGCTCGCCCCTGCTGTTCCGTCCTTGAGTCTGGTGGGCGCAAGTTTCGCCGGCGGCGAACAACCTCATGAAGTGCTAGTGACGAGGGTCATGGCACCGGCCGGTCCTGAGGCGTCCACGGCTCGCGCCGCCGGAACAGCGGGAACGCGTTGAACGTGCCGCCCGGGTCGGCCGTGGTCGTCCACTGGTCCAGCGCCCATCCGGCCTGCTCGACGGCGTCGAGGCTGTCCATCCACGCCGTCATCTGCCCGACCCCGGTGCCCCAGGCGCCGAGCTTGAGGCGAGCCACGAAGGTGGGGCGGCCCGCTTGGTAGGCCTGGTACGCCTGCTCGGAGAGGTTCTTCAGGTCGGACTCCGCGCTCATGCCTCAGGTTAGACGCCCGGAAATGGTGTCCAGCGCGCGCCATTCCGAGCCTCTGACACCACTCGGGGGTGATCACCGGGCCACGCGTCACCCGGCTCGCCTAGCCGTGAGAAGGGCGTGAGCCCGGCATACCTGGGCCATGAAGACGTCCGCCTGCAGCCGGAGCCCGACGAGGTCTATCCGGAGCACCGTCTCCCCGCCGAGGACGACGTGTTCTGCCGGAGGTTGTCATCCATCACGGCCAGGCCCGAACGGTGCCCCGACCCGTCGATCTCAACCACCAGACCCACGTCGGACCAGCAGACATCGAGATAGATGCGACCCGTGGGCGTCGTGCGGACGACCTGACGATCCGGGGTCGGCAACCCGTGCCGCCGACAGAGGGCCGCGAAGTCGAGCTCACCGAGTGACTGCGCCCCCGCGGCGATGTCGGCCGCCAAGAGCGGGATGAGCGCCCGCCGTCGCCGGACGGGCACGGCGGATGCGGCCGTGAGCAGCATCCCCGCCGTCACGACGCGTTGCTGCACCACCAGCGCAAGGACCAACGCGGCCTGACGGTCGGACACCGCCCACGAGGCTGCCCTGATGGCGGCCTCTGCGGGCCGGACCCGGGGTATGCCGGCCGCGGCCAGCTCCCGGGGACCCCGGTCGACCCGATGGATGCGCACCCCGGACACGCGGGCGTGGTGGACGGGACGCGGCACCGAGACCTGCACGATGCTCTCGTCGAACCCACGAACGCCTGCCGCCTGCAGAGAGCTGACGCCGTCGAGGGCGGCGGCGCCGGCCCCCACCTCCCAGATGGCCCGCCAGCACAGAGCAACGTCCCCCAGCCCGGCGGTGTGCACAGCCACCGTCTGGCCGCCGTGCCGACGCCATCGACCGGCGGCGATCTCACGCGCCAGCTGGTTGCGGTCGACGCCCAGCTCGCGAAGCAGCCGCCTGGAGACGACCCCGCCGTGGTCCTCCGCGACGGCGACGACCCGCTCGCGGCGGGCCCGGGCGGCGTCGGTCATCCCGTGACGGTGGCACCGCGAAGTCCCCCGGTCGAGACCGAGCCGATGTCCTGTGGAGGACGGGGCGACCCGGTCATGGGTTGGGGAAGCAAGAGGCGGAGAGTGGTGCCGCATGCACGTTGTCACGCGCGCTCGACACCATTCCGAGCACGAACGAAGCGCCTCAGCGGCGGCGCTGGCAGCGCCCGCACCAGAACAGGTTGCGGCCGGCGACCACCTTGGTGCGCACCCGCGACCCGCAGACGCGGCAGGGCTCCCCCTGGCGGCGGTAGACGAAGTAGCGGCGCGGCATACCGGTGAACCGCTCGCCCACCACCGAGGTCTCGTCGTCGTCCTCGAGGTCCCCTAGTGACTCCGCCTCCTCGGCCGCGTCGACGTCAACGAGCCGCTCCACGTCGTCGGCGACGACCCCGGCCGGTCCCGGAGCCGACCGCCGGGCCGAGTCGGTCCAGGTCGACGTCAGGGCGGGTATGCGTCCGGCGGCGGCCAGCGCCTCGGCCTGCTCCACCTGCTCGGGCATGGTGATGATCTGGTTGAACACGACCCCGAGGGGCAACAACCGGCTGAGGTCGGCCCAGATCGCGTCCCACGTCGAGCGGCGGATCTCCTTGCCCGGCCGGAACGGGTCCACCCGGTGCCGGTAGAGGACCTCGCACCGGTAGACGTTGCCGACGCCGGCCAGGATCGACTGGTCCATGAGCAGCTCGGCGATGGTCCGCCCGGACTTCGCGATCCGGGCCCACGCCCGCGACGGGTCCTGGTCGGCCCGCAGCGGGTCGGGGCCCAGCCGGGCCACCACCGCGTCGATCTCACTCGGCGTGACGACCTGGCAGACCACGGCGCCGCGCAGGTCGGCGAGGTGGGCCGCGTTGACCAGCCGTAGCCGCACGGCTCCCCGGGGCGGGGGCACGACGGCATACCCGCCGTCGTCAACGGCGAGCTGGTCGAGCTGGTCGACGGAGAACGTGCCGATGAGGCCAAGGTGGACGTTGAGCCAGGTGTCGCCGGCGAACTCCACGAACAGGTGCTTGCCCCAGGCCGACGCGGCGACGACCTCACGCCCGTCGAGGAGCGTCGCCCCGTCGGCGAACCGGCCCTGCGGCGACGACGCGGCCGGGGAGGTGCCCCGGAAGGCAGCGTCGAGCGCCTGCGCCAAGCGGTGCAGCGTATGGCCTTCGGGCACTCAGCTGGCCTTCTTCTTGGCCACCGTCTTCTTGGCGGTTGACGTCGCGGCGGTTTTCTTGGCCGGCGTCGACGTCTTCGCCGCGGTCTTCTTCGCCGGCGCCCTCGAGGAGGCGGACGTCTTCTCGGACACCGGCTCACCCCGCGAGGCCTTGGCCCGGTCGACCGAGCGCTGCAGCGCCTCGAGCAGGTCGACGACCTCGCCGGAGCCGTCCTTGGCCGCCGGCTGCTCCTTGACCTCGCCGCCCTCAAGCTTGGTCTGCACCATGGTCTCGACCGCCTGGGCGTAGTCGTCCTCGAACTCCGAGGCGTCGTAGTCGCCCGACAGCGAGTCGATGAGCATGGTCGCCATCGACAGCTCACGCTCGGTGGCGCTGCCGACATCGCCGAGGTTGGCGAAGTCGGCGGAGCGGATCTCGTCGGGCCACAGCATCGTCTGAAGCACGATGATGCCGTCGCGCACGCGCAGCACGGCCATGTTCTTGCGGTTGCGGATCGCCACGGTCACGACCGCCATCCGCTCCGCCGCTTCGAGCGAGTCGCGCAGCAGCGCGTAGGCCTTGGCCGCACCCTTCTCGGGCTCCAGGTAGTACGGCTTGTCGAGGAGCATCGGGTCGACCTGCTCGACCGGAACGAACTTCTCGACCGCGATCTCCTTGCTCGACTGGTTGGGCAGGTGCTTCAGGTCCTCGTCGGTGATGACGACCATCTGGCCGTCTTCGGTCTCGTAGCCCTTGGCGATGTCGTCGTAGGACACCTCCTCACCGTCGATCGAGCAGACCCGCTTGTAGTGGATCCGGCCGCCGTCCTCGCGGTGCACCTGCCGGAAGGAGATGTCGTGGTCCTCTGTCGCGGAGTACAGCTTGACCGGCACGTTGACCAGACCGAACGACACGGCGCCCTTCCACATCGCGCGCGGCATGGCGTCCACCCTTCCCGAAGGTTGTGGGATGTCACGCGAGTGACGCGTGAGACCCAGACCCAGCATCGCGTATGCCGCAGCCCCCCACAACACCTGCCCGGTGCGGCCGGACTCACGCCGGCGGTGCGCCGGCGGCCGCCGACGCGATGGAGGCACTGCTCACGCCGACCCGGAGGTGAGCTCGGCCAACCGGCCTCGGAGGTAGGCGCGTTCGGCCGGGTTGGTGGCGAGGTCGACCGCGAGCCGGTACGCCTCGGCCGACTCCTCCGTCCGGCCCGCCCGCCGCAGCAGGTCGGCCCGCGCGGCCTGGTAGGCGTGGTAGCCCTCGAGGCCCGTCGCCGTCCGCAACGCGACCAAGCCGGCCTGGGGCCCCTCGAGCTCGGCCACGGCGACCGCCCGGTTGAGCGCGACGACCGGGGTGGGGGTCACGGCGTAGAGCTGGTCGTAGAACGCCGCGATCTGCGTCCAGTCGGTGTCCTCGGCGCGGGCCGCGTCCGTGTGCACGGCGTTGACTGCAGCCTGGAGCTGGTACGGCCCCGGCTGACCGCGACGCAGGCAGGCCCGTACCAGGTCATGGCCCTCGGCGACGAGTGCGCGGTCCCACCGGGACCGGTCCTGGTCGGGGAGGGTCACGAGCACCCCTGCGGTGAAACGGGACTCACGCCGCGCCTCGGTGAGGAGCATGAGGGCCAGTAGCCCGAGCGCCTCCGGCTCGTCGGGCATGAGCGTCGCGAGGACGCGGGCCTGGCGGATGGCCTCTCCACTGAGGTCCACGCGGACGTTCGCGCCCGGACTGGACGGAAGGTAGCCCTCGTTGAAGACGAGATAGAGGGTCGCCAGGACTCCGGCCAGCCGGGCGGTCAGCTCATGGTCCGGCGGCACCCGGTAGGGGATCTTGGCCGCCTTGATCTTGGCCTTGGCGCGGGTCAGCCGCTTGGCCATCGCGGGCTCCTCGACGAGGAAGGCCCGCGCGATCTCCGCCGTCGTCAGACCGCCGAGCAGCCGCAGGGTGAGGGCCACCTGAGCCTCCCGCGCCAGCGCCGGGTGACAGCAGGTGAAGATCAGCCGCAGCCGGTCATCCGGGACGGAGCTGACGGGGCCGGCCGAGGTCATGCCGCGGCCGTCGTCATGGGGCGCATCGACGAGTGCCGCCTGGGCGTGCCTGGCGTCCCGGGTCGACTCGCGCCGCAGCCGGTCAATGGCGCGGTTGCGCGCCGTCGTGGCGAGCCAACCCCCTGGGTTGGGGGGCAGGCCCGCCTCCGGCCAGCGCCGCATCGCCTCGACGTAGGCCTCCTGGGCCGCGTCCTCGGCGAGGTCGACGTCGCCGAACCGGCGGACCAGCCCCGCGACGATCCGGCCGTGCTCGTCCCGGAAGACGCGTTCGATCGCGGGCCCCAGAGCGGGATCATCGTCGGCGTCGCGCACGGCGGACGTCAGTCGCTCTGGAAAGGACGGACCTCGACGGGGTTGCGGCAGGCCGCGGACCCGCGACGGGCCAGGTCCAGCGCAGCGTCGAGGTCGGGCACGTCGACGACCCAGAAGCCACCCAGCTGCTCCTTCGACTCGGCGAACGGGCCGTCGGTGGTCACGGGCTCCTCACCGCGCCCGTCGACGACCGTGGCGGTGCTCGAGGGATGGAGGCCGCCGGCGAAGACCCAGGCGCCCTCCTTCCTGACCTGCTCGTTGAAGGCACCCGTGTCGGCGTAGGACTGCTGGATCTCCTCGTCCGTCAGGGGCGTCTCACCCTCGCGGCTCCAGACGGACAGCAGGTACTGGGTCATGGTCGGTTCTCCTCGGTGGTCGCGGTGTCTCTCGGTCGGGTCCGGTCGGCCCGGCCCTCACCCTCTCCACGAACGAGAAGGGCCGGGCGGGACACGTCGCCGCGGTCCGGCCTCCGGATCACCGACGGGGCGGGTATGCACGTCAGCGGAACCGCGCGGCGAACTCGCCCGGCGTCAGGCCGGTGGCTGTCCGGAAGTCGCGCGTGAAGTGCGGCTGGTCGGCGTAGCCCAGGTCGGCGGCGATCCCCGCCAACGACGGACCCTCGTCACGGAGCCGGTCCGCCGCCTCCTGCAGCCGGCGGCGGCGGATCAGCCACTTGGGGCTGAGCCCGATCCGCCTCGACAGCAGTCGCTGGAGCGCGCGCTCGGAGATGTCGAAGCGCGCACAGAGCTCCTCGACCCGCAGCAGGTCGCGGGTGTGCTCGACGTGGTCGACCACCGCGTTGACGAGCAACCCCTCCTCGTCGACGGGGAGGAGTGGTCGGAGGGCGGCTTCGATCGCGCACCGGGCGGTGGTGTGCGCCTCGGCGCCCTCCGGGTCGTCCGCCATCGCCGCGCGCACCTGCGCGGTGAGGCCCGCCCCGGGAAGGCCGGGGACGTCTGCGAGGTCCACCCAGCGGTCGGTGAGGCGGCGGACGGGCGCCTGGCTCGCGGCATACCCGGCGGCGGGCTGCAGCATAAGGCCCACCGCCCAGCCGCGACCCTCCAGCACCGTCTCAGAGATGCCGGACGCCACGCCGTAGAACCGCGCGTAGGTGTGAGAGATGACGACCAGACAGACGGGGTACTGCAGGACCCGTTGTGGCGCCCGGTGGCCGGAAGCCACGTCCCACACCGGAATCCAGAACCGGCGGGCCAGGTCGGCCAGGTCGGGTGACACGGGGTAGCGGGCGATGGCGAATGACCGGTCGGCCGGGTCCACGAGGTGCGCACGCTCGACGTCGTCGCGACCTCCGGCGACCCCGGCCAGGCGGGGCGCATCCACGGGCATGTGTCGGAAAGTATCAAGACCCGCCCCCGGTGCCGGTCCTAGCGGCAGAGAACCGACAGCTCACCGACGACAGGAGACACCCTGATGACCCACACCGCCGAGACCACCCCGCTCCAGGCGTACACCGACCTGGCCGGGCCCTTCGGGGCTGTCGTCGAGCGGCTCGACCCCGCCGACTGGGACCGCCCCTCGCCGTGCGAGGGCTGGTCGGCCCGTGACGTCCTCGCCCACGTGGTCGACACCGAGCGTCAGTTCCTGCAGACGCACGCCCTCGACGTCGGTGACCGGCCCGACCTCGACGCGCCGGGGCCGGCCTGGCGCACCCATGCGGGTCGGGTCGAGGACCTGCTGGGCGACCCGGCCGTCGCGGGGCTCACCTACGACGGGGTCTTCGGCCCGACGACGGTCGGCGACTCGATGGTCCGGTTCTACGGGTTCGACCTCGTCGTCCACCGCTGGGACATCGCTCAGGCGGCCGGTCACCGCGAGCGGCTGAGCGACGCCGAGCTGGACATGGTCGACACCGCGGCGACCGGGTTCGGTGAGCACCTCTACGACGAGGGGGTATGCCGGCCGGCCGTCGGGGTGGGCGACGGCGCCGACCGCCAGGCGCAGGTGCTGGGCCGCCTCGGCCGGGTCGACGGCGGTTCGGGAGTGCCGCGGGCGTAGATCCGACACCGGGGCTCCCCGTCGGACCGCCAGGACCCCAGGACCCCGAGTGCCGGTGCGCCAGGATGGCTCCATGCGCCCGATGCTCGCGAGCCCCGCGCGGGTGGTCCCGAGCGGGCCGGAGTGGGTGCACGAGGTCAAGTGGGACGGGATGCGCGTCCTGGCCGACGTCCGGGAGGGGCGGCTCACGCTCACCAGCCGCACGGAGCGTGACGTCACGGTCGCCTTCCCCGAGCTGGCCGGCCTGTCCGACCAGTTCGAGGACATGCTGCTGGACGGCGAGATCGTCGCGCTGCAGGGCGGCGTCCCGTCGTTCCAGGCGTTGGCCGAACGGTTCCACGTCACGAGCGCCCGCCGCGCCTCGGCGCTGGCCGCGCACAACCCCGCCACCCTCATGGCGTTCGACCTGCTGCGCCTCTACGGCGTCGACCTCACCGCCCGCTCGTATGCCGACCGGAGGGCCACCCTCGAACGGCTGGAGCTGGCCGGCCCGCACTGGCAGGTGCCGCCGACGTTCACCGACGGTGCCCTCCTGCACATGGCCACCCGGGACCAGGGCCTCGAGGGAATCGTCAGCAAGCGGGTCACCTCGCGCTACCACTCCGGACTGCGCAGCGACGAGTGGCTGAAGTTCCCGCACCGCACGTCGACCTCCGTCGTCATCGGGGGGTGGCGGCCGGAGACCGACTCGACCGACCGCCTCGGCGCGGTGCTCGTGGGGGCACCCGCCCCGGGCGGCCTGCGCTACCTCGGCCGGGTGGGCAGCGGCCTCGCCGGGAAGGCCGGCGACGCCCTCAGCGGCGACCTCTCGCCGCTCAGCACGCCGGCGTCCCCGTTCGTCGGCGACGTGCCCCGCGTCGACGCCGCGGGAGCGACCTGGGTGCATCCGGTCCTCGTCTGCGAGGTGCAGGCGCTTGGTCTGACCCGGCAGGGTCGGCTGCGCGGACCGGCGTACCGAGGGCTTCGGCCGGACCTCACGCCCGACGATGTCAACCTGACGGACGTGCCTCGTGCCTGATCGCCCGGAACCCGGTGCCCGCCGGGGCGAGAAGGTCACCGTCGAGGTGGCCGGGCGTCGGCTGGCGGTGAGCAACCTCGACAAGGTCATGTACCCCGCCACCGAGACGACCAAGGGCGAGGTGCTCAGCTACTACGCCCAGGTCGCCCCGGTGCTGCTGCCCCTGGTCGGCCGCCGCGCGGTGACCCGCATCCGCTGGCCGCACGGTGTCGAGGGGCCGATGTTCTTCGAGAAGAACCTCCCCAGCGGTGCTCCGGCCTGGCTGCCCCGAGTGACCGTGTCGTCGCACGGCCGGGATGCCGACGAGCACCCCGAACGCGACCGGCTGACCTACCCCCTCGTCCTCGACCTCGCCGACCTGACCTACCTCGTCAACCTCGCCTCCCTCGAGCTGCACGTGCACCAGTGGCAGGTCGACGACGACGGTCATCCCCTGAACCCTGACCGGCTGGTGATCGACCTCGACCCCGGGTCGGGGGCCGGCCTCACCGAGTGCGCGCAGGTGGCGCTGTGGGTCAAGCCTCGGCTGGAGGCGATGGGGCTGGCGACGACGGTGCCGGTGACGAGCGGCAGCAAGGGCATGCAGCTGTATGCCGTCTTGCCCGGTCAGCATTCCTCCAACGACATTCGCACCCTGGCCCAGCAGCTCGCACAGGAGATGACCAAGACCCATCCTGACCTCGTGGTCTGGAAGATGACCAAGTCGCTGCGACCTGGGAAAGTCCTGCTCGACTGGAGCCAGAACACCGCGGCCAAGACGACGATCAGCCCATATTCACTCCGCGGAAAGGCGGCTCCCTATGTCGCGGCGCCGCGGACGTGGGATGAGGTCGAGAAGGGCGCCGCCGGCGAGCCCGCGCTCGGCCAGCTGCTCATGGAGGACGTTCTTACGAGGCTGGGTGACCTCGGCGATCTCGCCGCCCCACTCCTGCGCAAACCGGGGCGCTAAGGAGTTTCCACCCGCCAGATAAGGAAACTCGCGGGCAAAAGGGGACATCCACGTTCATGGGTGTCCCCTTTTGACCCAGATTCCCGACTCCGCCGGACGGTGTTCCCACGCACCGTCGGGCGGGCGGTGGTCAGTGCGCCTTGTCGTAGGCCTCTTGGACGGCGGCCGAGACGCGGCCGCGGTCGCTGACCTGGTGGCCGTTCTGGCGGGCCCAGGCGCGCACGGCGGCCAGGTCGCTGCGCCGGCTGGGGGTGTTCGCCGAACCGGACGCGCGCCGTCCGGTGGCGCGACGGCCCCCAGAACGCCGGGCGTGCCCGATCCAGGTGGCGAGGTCATCGCGCAGCTTGACCGCGTTCTTGTCACTGAGGTCGATCTCATAGCTCACGCCGTCGAGTCCGAACGTCACGGTTTCGGCGGCTTCTCCGCCGTCAAGGTCGTCCTCGAGGACGATCTGGACACGCTGTGCCATAGGGGATTTCCTTTCGGTTACATCAAGCAGGACGTGATGTAGGTGGGGACGGGCACCAGTGAATGACCGGTGACCATCCCAGGGTAATCATTCCGAAGGGTTTTGGGAATTCTCCGGATTATCGGGGAGCGCCGCGGCTTCGCGCTGTTCCTTCTCCCATTTAGACTGGGCCAGGCGTTCGCGCCGGTCCCCTTCGAGAATCGTCTTGATGAGGAAATAGAAGAGCGTGGCGACGGCCACCGTGGGCAGCAGCGCCGCGACGTAGGGAAAGGCGGCGTCCCACATCGGTCAGTCCTCCGGCTTGAGCAGCGGAAAGAGGATGGTCTCTCGGATGTTGACCCCGGTGAAGAGCATGACCATCCGGTCGAGACCGAGCCCTAGGCCACCCATCGGCGGCGCGCCGTACTCGAGCGCCCGCAGGAAGTCCTCGTCGAGCTGCATGGCCTCCTCGTCGCCGCCCGCGGCCAGCCGCGACTGGGCGGTCAGGACGTCCCGCTGGACGACGGGGTCGATGAGCTCGGAGAACCCGGTCCCTCGCTCGACGCCGGCGATGATGAGGTCCCACGCCTCGATCAGGCCGGGCTCGCGGCGATGCGGGCGGGCCAGGGGCTGCGCCGAGGCGGGGTAGTCGCAGAGGAACGTGGGCTGGACGAGGGTCGGCTCGACGAGCTCGCCCAGCAGCTCCAGGGCGACCTTCTCGGGCGACCAGCCGGGGCCGACCGCGACGTCGTGCTTCGCCGCATACTCCAGCAGGGTCTCGAGCGGGGTCTCCACGGTGACGACCTCGCCCACCGCCTCGCTGATGCCCTGGTAGACCGGGAGCCAGGGCCACGCGTCATCGTCACCGCCGAGGTCGACCACGCCCTGAGGGGTCTCGATCCGGCGGGAGCCGAGGGTGTCGGCGACCCTCAGGTACAGGTCGCGCGTGAGCGCGGCGATGCTCGTCTGGTCGCCGTAGGCCTGGTAGGCCTCGAGCATCGTGAACTCGGGGCTGTGCGTGGCGTCGACGCCTTCGTTGCGGAAGATGCGGCCCAGCTCATAGACGTTGTCGACACCGCCGACCACCGCCTTCTTCAGGGGCAGCTCGAGCGCGATGCGCAGGGTCATGTCCTGCTGGAAGGCGTTGAGGTGGGTGCGGAACGGCCGGGCCGCAGCGCCGCCGTGCACCAGCTGGAGCACGGGGGTCTCGATCTCGACGTAGCCCTGGGCGGCGAGCTCGTCACGGATCGCCCGGGTGACCGCGGCGCGGGTGCGCACCATGTCGCGCGCCTCCTGCCGGACGACCAGGTCGGCGTAGCGCTGCCGCACCCTCGTCTCCTCGGACAGGTCCTTGTGCAGCGTCGGCAGCGGCCGCAGCGCCTTGCTCGCCATGACCCAGGAGGTGGCGAGGACCGACAGCTCACCGCGGCGGCTGGAGATGACGCGACCCTCGACGACGACGTGGTCGCCGAGGTCGACGAGGGCCTTCCAGTCGGCCAGGGCCTCGTCGCCGACCTCGGCCAGGCTGAGCATGACCTGCAGGCGGGTGCCGACACCCTCCTGGAGGGTGGCGAAGCAGAGCTTGCCGGTGTTGCGCACGAAGACGACCCGGCCCGCGACACGGACGACTTCGTCGGTCTCCTCGCCGGTCGCCAGCTGACCCCACTCCTCACGGACCTGCTGGAGGGTATGCGTACGGCGCACCTCGACGGGGTAGGCCTCGACGCCGCGGTCCAGCAGCCGCTGCCGCTTCTCACGTCGCACCCGCATCTGGTCCGGCAGGTCCAGGGTGGAGTCTTGGGTGGGCTCCTGGGAAGGGGAGCCGACGGTCGGCCGGGGCGGTTCGCTCACACGCTCCAGGGTACGAGGCGTCGAAGGCGACGGCCGACGGCCCGCACGCCCCCGGGCCGGCCCCCCGGGGCAGCTCGGTGCCCCGCCGCGGCGCCGGGGTACGTCCATGACGCGGGGGGCACGACCGTGACGCGGGGGGCCCGACCGTGACCCGGGGGGCACGATATGTCGTGCCCGCCCCCGTGACAGGCGTGCCCACCGTGCGTCCGACCGGCCCGAGCCCCGGCCGTGACCCCCCGCAGTGACCGTCCGGCCGTGACCCTCCGTCAGTCGACGAGGTCGAGGGCGAGGTCGAGGATCGGGGAGGAGTGGGTCAGCCCACCGACGCTCAGGTAGTCGACGCCGGTCAGCGCGTAGTCGCGGGCCACCTCGAGGGTGAGGTTGCCGGTGGCCTCGATCTCGACCCGTTCGGGCCGGGCCCGCAGGGCGGCGACGGTCTCGGCGAGCACCTCGACCGACATGTTGTCGCCCATGAGGAACCGGGCGCCGACCTCATAGGCCTCGGCCGCCTCCGCGACCGTCGTGATCTCGACCTGCACGTCGACGTCGGGGTATGCCGCGCGGACTGCCGCGTAGGCGGCGGCCAGCGAGCCCGCTGCGAGCTTGTGGTTGTCCTTGATCATGGCCACGTCGTAGAGGCCCATCCGCTTGTTGGTGCCGCCCCCGACCCGGACCGCGTACTTCTCCAGGTGGCGCATCCCCGGCGTCGTCTTGCGGGTGTCGAGCACCGTCGCCCCGGTGCCCTCGAGGGCGTCGGCCCACCGGCGAGTATGCGTCGCTACGCCCGACAGGCGGCAGACGATGTTGAGCAGGGTGCGCTCGCCGATGAGGACGGTGCGAAGTGGGCCGGTCATCCGGGCCACGACGTCACCCCGGGCCACGGCCGTGCCGTCGGGCACGAGCAGGTCGACCTCGGCCGCCCCGGTGCCGACGAGCCGGCCGACCTCGTCGAGCACCATCGGCACCACGGCCAGGCCGGCGACGGCCCCTGGGGCGCGGGCCACGATCTCGGCGGCGCGCACCTGGTCGGCGGGGATCGTCGCTAGGGTCGTGACGTCGAGGTGCTGCGGTCCGAGGTCCTCGTCGAGGGCCACCCGCACCAGCCGGGCCGCGTCGTCGGAAGGGAAGTCGGTCATGCTCGGTCCGTTGCCGAGACGGGGTGGTAGGTCGTGGCCACGAGCCCGTCGACGCCCCGCACCGAGTGCAGGTGCCCGAGCCAGTGCGCGTCGTCACGCTCCGGGAAGTCGGACCGCAGGTGGCCGCCGCGGGTCTCCTCGCGCAGGGCCGCGGCCTGGGTCAGCAGCTGACCGAGCTGGAGCAGGTTGGTGGCCTCCCACGCGGCCGGACCGGGGGTGTCCCCGCCCGGTTCGGCGCCCTTGGCGAGGGCCGCAAGCATCTCGGCGGTGGCGGCCGTGGAGCCGGCCGAGCGCACCGCCCCGCTGGCGCTCGTCATGGCCAGTTGGACATCGCCACGGTACGCCGCCCCGAGCAGCGCGCCGTCGTGGCTGGGCCCCGTCGCGTCGGCGGCGGGAGCCACAGGCGCCAGCTCCCCGGCCGCGAGCCGGGCCGTGATGTCGTCGGCGATCCGGTGGGCGAAGACCAGCCCTTCGAGCAGGGAGTTCGAGGCCAGCCGGTTGGCCCCGTGGACACCGGTGCACGACACCTCGCCACAGGCGTACAGGCCGTCGAGCGACGAGCGGCCCGTGAGGTCGACCTTGACGCCGCCGCTGGCGTAGTGCTGAGCGGGCGCCACCGGCACGAGGTCGGACGCGAGGTCGAACCCGTGGCTGCGCAGGCTGGCGACGATCGACGGGAAGCGGCGCTCGAGGAACTCACGACCCAGGTGCCGGGCGTCGAGGAACACGTGGTCGGTGCCGGTCTCCCTCATCCGCGCGACGATGGCGCGGGAGACGACGTCGCGGGGGGCCAGGTCGGCGAGCTCGTGAACGCCCCGCATGAAGCGCACGCCGTCCGGCTGGTCGCTGTCGACGAGGAGGGCCCCCTCGCCGCGGACCGCCTCACTGATGAGGGGCTGCTGGCCGTTGGCCCCCTCGAGCCACAGGACCGTCGGGTGGAACTGGACGAACTCGACGTCGGCCATGACCGCCCCGGCCCGGAGCGCGATGGCCATCCCGTCTCCCGTCGACACCGACGGGTTCGTCGTCGCGGAGTAGAGCTGACCCAGGCCGCCGGTGGCGAGGAGGACCGCGCGGGCGTGAGCGGCGCCGACGCCATCGACCTGCCCCTCGCCGATGACGTGCACGGTGACCCCGCAGACCCGGCCGTCCGCGGGGCCGCCCGACTGCAGCAGGTCGACGACCAGGGCGTGTTCCATCACCTGGATGCCGGGGTCGGACTGCACGCGGTGCAGCGCCTCGATGAGGGCGCGGCTGATCTCTTTGCCGGTGGCGTCTCCACCGGCGTGGGCGATCCGGTCGCGGTGGTGGCCACCCTCGCGGGTGAGGTGGATCTCGCCCTCGGCGTCGCGGTCGAACTCGGCGCCGAGGGCCACGAGCTCACGGACCCGCTGCGGCCCCTCGGTGACCAGGGCGCGGACGGCATCGACGTCGCACAGGCCCACCCCGGCGACGAGGGTGTCCTCGAGGTGCTCCTGCGGCGAGTCGGCGGGGTCCATCGCGGCGGCGATGCCGCCCTGCGCCCAGGCCGTGGACCCCTCGTTGAGCACCGTCTTCGTCACGAGCAGGACGGTGTCGACCTGCTCGCGCAGCCGCAGGGCCGCGGTCAGCCCGGCGATGCCCGAGCCGACGACGATGACGTCGGCCGAAGTGGTCCAGCCCGGCGCCGGGGCCTCGAGCCAACGGGGTACGCGTACGGCCGGGGTGGCCGGGGTGGCTGGGGTGGCCGGGGTGGCTGGGGTGGCTGGGGTGGTCTGGGTCATCGGTCCTCCACCTCTCCCGCAGGCGGGGGGTCGCCGGCGTCGCCGCTCGGGTCGCCGACCCCGGCGTCCGGGTCGCCCGGGTCCTCCGGGTCGGCCGGGTCGGCCGGGTCGTCCGAGCCGCGGGGCGGGCCGGCGCCGCCCGGCTCGTCGGCGTCACGGTGCTCGGCCAGGACCGCCAGGACCGACTCCGCCTCGGCGGCCCGCAGCCGCCCGCGCTGCTGCGCCAGCTCGACGCTGGCCCGGGAGAGGGCCCGGTAGGTCGAGCGGATCTCCGGCTCGGTGGCCAGCTCGGCCAGGTGCTCGGCCACCGTGCCGGCGTCACCGTCGACCGCCGGCCCGGCCAGCGCATGGTCGCCCTCTCGGAGCGCGTTGTCGAGGGCGGAGGCGAGCAGGGGCCCGAGGATCCGGCCGGGCGCCTCCACCCCGGCATCCTCGAGCAGCTGGGTGGCCTGGGCCACGACGGTGGCCACATGGTTCGCACCGAGGGTGAGCGCCGCGTGGTAGAGCGGACGGTCCTCCTCCTCGACGAGGACAGGTTCGCCGCCCATCTCGAGCACGAGCGCCTCGCCGAGCGGCTGCAGCTCCTTGAGCGTCGTGACCGCGAAGCACACGTCGCTCAGGCGGTCGAGGTCGGCGGCGGTGCCGGTGAAGGACATCGCCGGGTGGATGCCGAGCGGGAGTACCCCCGCGCGAGCGGCCGCCTCCAGCACCGCGGCGCCGTAGCGCCCGCTCGTGTGGACGACCACCTGACCGGGGCGGAACGAGCCGAGGGTCGCCAGGCCGCCGACCAGCCCGGGCAGCGCGTCGTCCGGGACCGCCAGCAGGACGAGGTCGGCGTCGGCGACGACCTCGGGGACGGCCCCCACCGGTGCGGCGGGCAGCAGGTCGGCCGCGCGGTGCAACGACGCCTCGCTCACCGCCGCGACGGCGACCACCCGGTGCCCGGCCCGGTCGAGGGCAGCACCGAGCACGGCACCGACCCGCCCCGCGCCGACGACCCCGACTCGGAACCGCGGCGGGCGGTCGGACCGGTCGGCCGTGTCGCTCACAGCGCGAGACGCTACCCCGCCGGACCGACGACCACCTGCGGGCAGGATGGGCGGATGCCCGAACCCGTGCCGTGGCCGGCCGCATGGCAGCGCGCGCTCTACGGCCCGAGCGGGTTCTACCGGCAGCCGGACGGCCCGGCCGCACACTTCACGACGGCCACCCACGGCGGCGCCGGCGCCCTCCTCGCGGAAGGCCTGTGGGGGTGGGCCGACCGGCTCGGCGTGGACGGCATCGTCGACGTCGGGGCGGGCCGCGGCGAGCTCCTGCACCATCTGTATGCCGCCGCGCCGCATCGCCCGCTCGTGGGACTGGACGTCGTCGCCCGCCCGCTCACTCTCCCCGCCCCGGTCGGGTGGACGGTCTCACCGGGTGGCGCCACCCTCCCGCGTGAGGCCCTACCCCGGAACCATCTCGTCGTCGCCCACGAATGGCTTGATGTCGTCCCGTGCGTCATCGGCGAGGTGGCGTCCGACGGTTCACTGCGGGAGGTCCTGGTCGACCCAGAGTCCGGGGCCGAGACTCTGGGGTATGCCCTGTCGAATGCGGATCACGGCTGGTGCCAACGGTTCTGGACATCAACAGTGGGCTCTGACGCTGAGGTCGGCGACCGGGTCGAGGTCGGCCGGGCCCGCGACGACGCGTGGCTGGCTCTCCTCCACCGGGCCGAGGGTGGCCCGGCGATCGCCGTCGACTACGGGCATACCGCCGGCGACCGCCCCGCCGGCGGCACCCTCGCGGCATACCGGGCGGGGCATCGTGTCGACCCCGTGCCGGACGGGTCCTGCGACCTCACCGCCCACGTCGCGGTCGACTCGCTCCAGCAGACGGAGCGGCTCAGGCAGCGCGACGCCCTTCCGGCGACCGGCCCCCCGGAGCACGAGCTGGCCCGACGCGACCCGGCGGCCTACCTGGCCGCGGCGGCTCGCCGGGCCGAGTCGGGGGCACTGCGGCGGGCAGGCGGGTTCGGTGACTTCTGGTGGGTGTTGTGGGCGCCGTAGCCCTCAGACGGGAGCGACGAGCAGCCGCTGGAAACCTCGCAGCACGAACGTCGGCCGCCGCATCGCCTCGACCACCTCCAGCGCCTCGTACCGATGGAGCAGAGCCGCGACACTCGTCTCCAGCTCGAGTCGGGCGAGTGGTGCACCGATGCAGAAATGGACGCCGGCACCGAACGCCAGCTGCGGGTTGGGGTCGCGGTCCGGGCGGAAGGTGTCGGGCGAGTCGAAGACAGCCGGGTCGCGGTTGGCGGCACCGAGCAGAGCTGCGACCTTCTCCCCCGCCGGGATCGTGACCTCGCCGACCGTCACGTCGCAGGTGGCCGTGCGCTCGAACAGCTGGAGCGGCGAGTCGTGCCTCAACATCTCCTCGACGAGCGAGACCGGGTGGTGCGGGTGCCCGCCGGAGGCGATGATCGAGGCGAGCCCGTTGCCGAAGCCGTTGACGCTGGCCTCGTGCCCGGCGTTGAGCAACAGCACGACCGTCGCGACGAGCTCCTGGCTCGACAACCGGTCGCCACCCTCGCGCACGGCGACGAGGTCCGACAAGAGATCATCCCCCGGGGCCGAGACCCGTTGCTTCGCAAGGTCGTTGACGTATGCCGCGAACTCGGCGCTCGCCGCTAGGGCCTCCGACTCGTGCTCCGGCGTCCGGTTGATCTCGTACATCTTGACGATCGCCTGGGACCAGGGGCGCAGCAACGCGCGGTCCGCCTCGGGCCAGCCGAGCAGCTCGGCGATGACCAGCACCGGTAGCGGCTCAGCGAGGTGGGCGATCGCGTCGAAGGACCCGGTGTCGGCGAGCTCGGCCTCGCACCCGTCCAGCAGGCCCGCGGTCAGCTCGGCGATGCGGGGGGCGAGCCGGGCGACGTGGCCGCGGCTGAAGGCGCTCTGGACGAGGCGGCGCAGGCGGGTGTGCTTCGGCGGCTCGCTGTCGAGGATGGAGTCGGCGTGCAGCCAGTTGAACGTCTCCCACAGGTCGTGCGGCTCGCGTGCCCGGTATATCCGACCGAGGCCGCGGTCCCGGAGCACCTGGCTGCACGCGGCATGGCTTGTGGCCAGCCACAGCCCGAGCCCGCTGTGCCAGGCGACCGGAGCCTCGGAGCGCAGCCGGGCGAAGGACGGGTACGGGTCGGCGACGACGTCGGGGTCGGAGAGGTCGAGCAGCGTGGCAGCGTCCGTTTCAGGCATGGGTGGAGGTATATCCGAACGCTAGAGCGCTCGGATATACCTCCACCCAAAGCCGGGTGCACCCGGGCATACGGCAGACTGGCGGCTATGACCCTGACGCCCGGTGGACCCGTGGTCGCGGGTGGCCGGGAGGTGACCGTCGGACTCGGTGCGGGCGGCCTCGCCACCGCCGACATGGTGCTCAACATCGGGCCGCAGCACCCCGCCACCCATGGCGTCCTCCGGCTGCGTGTCGTCCTCGACGGCGAGCAGATCGTGCGGGCCGAGCCGATCGTCGGCTACATGCACCGGGGCGCCGAGAAGCTGTTCGAGGTGCGTGACTACCGGCAGATCCTCGTGCTGGCCAACCGCCACGACTGGCTGTCGGCGTTCGGCAACGAGCTGGGCGTGGTCCTCGGCGTCGAGCAGATGCTCGGGATGGAGGTCCCAGAACGGGCGGTGTGGGCCCGCACCCTGCTGGCCGAGCTCAACCGGGTGCTCAACCACCTCATGTTCCTCGGCTCCTACCCGCTGGAGCTCGGCGCGATCACTCCGGTGTTCTACGCGTTCCGCGAGCGCGAAGAGCTGCAGGCGGTCATGGAGGAGGCCTCCGGCGGCCGGATGCACTACATGTTCAACCGCGTCGGGGGCCTTAAGGAGGACCTTCCAGCCGGCTGGCTGGGGCGGGTCCAGCACGCCATCGACGAGGTCCGGCGGCGGTTGCCCGACCTACGGAACATGTTGGTGGGCAACGAGATCCTCATCGCGCGGACTCGCGGCGTGGGCGTCCTGTCGCCGGAGACCATCATGTCCTACGGCGTCTCCGGCCCCATCGCGCGAGCGAGCGGGGTCGACGTCGACCTGCGCCGCGACGCGCCCTACCTCGCGTATGCGGAGCTGTTCGCCGACGGGGGTCCGGGCCGGGTCGTCACCCGCACGGCCGGTGACTGCGAGGCGCGGCTCTCGGTGCTGCTCGAACAGACCGACGTCAGCCTCGACCTGGCCGAGGCGTGCGTCGCCCGGCTGCGCTCGCTGCCGCAGGGGCCGGTCAACGTGCGCTTGCCCAAGGTGCTGCGCGTCCCGGAGGGACACCTTTACACGGCCACCGAGAACCCCCTCGGCTTCAACGGCTACTACCTCGTCTCGCGCGGCGACAAGACTCCCTGGCGCCTCAAGCTGCGCTCGGCCTCGTTCAACAACGTCAGCGTGCTCGGGCAGATGCTCCCGGGTCACGTCATCGCCGACATGACCGCCATCCTCGGCTCGATGTTCTTCGTCGTCGGAGACATCGACAAGTGAGCACACGGCTGCCCGCGCGGCTCGGGAGACGTCTCGGGCTCGGGGGCGCACTCCTCGGTGTCACGCTGCTGGCCGGCTGCGCCGACAAGGACCCGCAGCCCCCCACCCCGGCCCCGTCGAGCGCCACGTCAGCGGCGAGCAGTGCTCCGGCGCCGGCGAGCACCTCCACCCCGGCCACCTCAGCGACCACGGCGCTACCCGGTATGCCGACGCCCGTGTCGGTGGGTGAGTCGCCCGTCGACGCGTCCCGGCTGCGGTCCATCGACGACCTGGCCGCGGTCTTCGGCTGCCCGTCCGCTGTGCCGCCGATCCGCATCACCGCGACGCCCGCGCCGACGGGCAGCCCGGCCGCGCCGGACGCCATCGTCTGCGCCAGCGCGCTGGCCGACAAGGAGGCGCTGTTCCTCTGGTACGCCCCGACCCCCGAGGCCAAGCTCAGCGCTCTGACCGCGGCCCTCGACCGGGCCCGCTACGTGCACGCCGGGCCCAACTGGGTGGCTGCAGGCATGATCAACGCCCAGATGGGCACGGTCGGCGGCGAGGTCTACCGCTGACGCCAGAAGTCCGCGGCTTTCAGCGGCCCGTGGCGAGGTCGCAGCGGGTGCCGTAGCGGCTGTCGAGTCGCTCCACCAACCAGTTCCCCGCTACGGCGGCCGCTTTGAGCGACGCACGGTGGAAACCGACGCCGTTCGGCCCCGTCGCGGATGGACGGCGTGGTCCTAGGTCTCCGCGAGGTCTACCGCTGACGTGGGCCGTTGCCGGCGGGCGGGTCGTCGTTGTCGAAGCGCGGGTCGTAGGGGTCGCGGTCCTGCTCGTCGTCGAGGCGGCACCAGCGCTGCACGAGCAGGCCGACGCCGGCCAGCCCGGCCGCCGAGAGGGTGAGCACGCCCAGCAGGAGAAGGCGCTGCCTCTGCGACGCCACGTCGATGTCCGGCAGGACGAGCAGCACCTGGGCGACGTACCAGCCGACGAACGCAGCCCCTCCGAGCGCGGCCGCCTGCGCCATGGCGAGCACTCGGGCGGCATACAGCGGGTGCACCGTGCGGGTGGCGGTGCCCGCGACGAGCCGCTTGACCGGCCGGCCGGCCGCGACAAGCCCGAGGCCGATGGCCACCAGGATGACCACGCCGAGCCAGCTGGCATCCGGCAGGTCACGCCCGCCGGCGGCCGTGAGCCGCAGGAGCACCCATGACAGACCGGTGGCGGCGAGGGCGACGAGGAGCAGCACTCTCGGCCGCACGCCGTGAGGCTGGGTCACCATCTCGGGCTCCAGTCCGGTCCGGGGCGTACGCCTGAGGTGTCCACCCGGTCGACGGCGACGCTTAGCGCCACGACCTCGGCACCCACTCGCAGCCTCGCTGCGGGGTCGGCCTTCGACCACGGCACGAGCACGAACCCGCGTTCGTGGGCGCGGGGGTGCGGCAGCCGCAGGTCGGGACCGTCGGACCGCACCTCGGCGCCGGTGCCGGGCACGCCGACCTGGATGAGGTCGAGGTCGAGTGTCCGGGCGGCCCAGCACACCTCACGGGTCCGCCCGTGGGCCTGCTCGACCGCGTGCAGCGCCCGCAGCAGGTCGGCGGCGCCCCGCGTCGTCTCACCCAGGAGCACCGCGTTGAGGTATGCCGGCTGCTCGGGGCCGCCGACGGGGTCGGTCTCGACCAGCGGCGACACCGCGCGGACGCGCATACCGGGGATGGCCGCCACCTCGGCGACCGCGGCCTCGAGGGTGGCGCGGGCGTCGCCGAGGTTGGCACCCAGCGCGACGACGACCGGCTCGCCGCGCCGGCGACGGATCTCGACGGCGACATCGGTGAACGGCGTGCCGACCGGCGCCTGAGGCTTGTGCACGGTGACCGTGACCGACTCGACGAGCGGCCGGGTGAGGACGTCGGCCGCGATGACCTCGGCCAGCCGTTCGATAAGGTCGAACGACGGCCCGGTGATGCGATCGACGACGTCGGCCGCGACCTCCGCGTAGGAGACGGTGTGGTCCAGGGCATCCGAGGCGCCGGCGCGGGAGAGGTCGAGCGTCAGGACGACGTCGACGACGAACGGCTGCCCGTCGCGCTTCTCGAAGGCGAGGACCCCGTGGTGACCGACGGCTTCGACGCCGCGCAGCTGGATACGGTCGCTCATCGGTGGGCGGCCACCTCATGGACGACGGCCAGGGCGTCACGGGTGCCGGCGACGTCGTGGACGCGCACCCCCCACACGCCCGCGAGGGCGCACAGGACGCTCGTCGCCGCGGTCGCCGCGTCACGGTCAGCGGGCGGCCGGGGGTCGGTCCCCGGAGGAGCTCCGATGCGCCCCAGGAAGGTCTTGCGGGAGGCGCCGACGAGGACGGGCTGCCCGATCGCCGTCAGGGCGTCGAGGTGGGCGAGCAGGGCCCAGTTGTGGGGGGCGTACTTGGCGAAGCCGAGCCCGGGGTCGAGGACGAGGCGCTCAGCGGTCACCCCGGCACTGAGGATGGCAGCGCGGCGGTCGGTCAGCTCGTGCGCGACGTCGGCCACGACATCGCCGTAGACGGCGCGGGACTGCATACCGGTGCTGTGCCCGCGCCAGTGCATCGCCACGTAGGGGCAGCCGGCGTCGGCGACCACGGCGAGGATGCCGGGGTCGGCCAGGCCGCCGCTGACGTCGTTGACGAGCGTCGCCCCCGCGCGGAGCGCATGGTGGGCGACGACCGCGCGCATGGTGTCGATGGAGACGACCGCACCCTCGGCGGCCAGCGCCTCGACGACCGGGAGCACCCGGCGCAGCTCCTCCTCGACCGAGGGCCGCTCGGCACCCGGGCGGGTGGACTCGCCCCCGACGTCGACGATGTCGGCGCCGTCCGCGACGAGGGAGCGGCCGTGCTCGACGGCCGCGTCGGGCTCGAACCACGCGCCGCCGTCACTGAACGAGTCGGGCGTGACGTTGACGACGCCCATGACCACCGGACGCCCCGGCGCCACGGGCAGCTGGGTCGCCGGTGCGCCGACGGTCACCGCTGGCCACCGAGCAGCAGCGACATCGCCTCGGCTCGGGTGGCGGCGTTGCGCAGCTGGCCACGCACGGCGGAGGTGATGGTGCGCGAACCCGGCTTGCGGACGCCGCGCATCGACATGCACAGGTGCTCGCACTCGACGACGACGAGGCAGCCCTGCACTTGCAGGTGGGTGACCAGCGCATCGGCGATCTGCGTGGTGAGCCGCTCCTGCACTTGGGGGCGCCGGGCGTAGACCTCGACGAGGCGGGCGATCTTCGACAGGCCGGTGACCCGGCCGTCCTTGGCGGGGATGTAGCCGACATGCGCGACCCCGTGGAATGGGACGAGATGGTGCTCGCAGGTGCTGTAGAGCTCGATGTCGCGCACGATGACCAGCTCCTCGTGCTCGATCGCGAACGTCCTTCCAAGCACCGCCTCGGCCGTCTGGTCGAGGCCGGCGAAGGTCTCCGCGTAGGCCCGGGCGACCCGACCCGGAGTCTCCCTGAGGCCCTCGCGGTCGGGGTCCTCCCCGACCGCGATGAGCAGCTCACGGACCGCGGCGGCGGCCCGGTCCAGGTCGACGGGCATCCGGGGTCAGTGGTCGTCGGAGGGGTCGACCCGACCGCCGTCAGGCACCTCGACGACCTGCGTACGCGGCTCGACCTCGGCCAGCGGGCTGGCCCCAGCCTGGGCGGCGTCGTCGATGCGCTGGCCGAGCTCGCGGTCACCGGACGCGTCCTGTGGGGCCGGCCGCTGCCCGTTGGACCCGCCGTGCCCGTTGGACCCGTTGGACCCGTTGGACCCGTTGGCGACGTGGGAGCCGCCGTGGCCGTTCGACCCGTTGGCGCCGTTCTGGCCGTAGCCGTTGCGGTTGTAGCCGGCCGGGGTGCCGTTGCGGTTCAGAGCTGACGCCTCCCGCTCGGCCGGCGTCAGCACCGGGGGCAGGTCGCTCAGCAGCCGGGACTCGCTGGAGAGCCACGTCGGCCGCACCGGGCGCTTGCGCACCTGCTCGAAGATCGTCGCCAGCTCGGTGCCGTTGAGCGTCTCCTTCTCGAGCAGCTCGAGCACGAGCCGGTCGAGGACGTCGCGGTTGTCGTTGATGACGTGCCACGCCTCGTCGTGCGCGTTCTCGATGAGCTTGCGCACCTCCTCGTCGACGACGCCCGCGATCTCCTCGCTGTAGTCGCGCTGGTGGCCCATGTCGCGGCCGAGGAAGACCTCGCCGTTGCTCTGGCCCAGCTTGATCGCGCCGACCCGCTCGGACATGCCGTACTCAGTGACCATCTTGCGGGCCATCGCGGTGGCCTTCTCGATGTCGTTCGCCGCACCGGTCGTCGGGTCGTGGAACACCATCTCCTCCGCGACCCGGCCGCCCAGCGCATACGCGAGCTGGTCGAGGATCTCGTTGCGGGTGGTGGAGTACTTGTCGTCCTGCGGCATGACCATCGTGTAGCCGAGGGCCCGGCCGCGCGGCAGGATCGTCACCTTGGTGACCGGGTCGGTGTGGTTGAGCGACGCGGCGACCAGGGCGTGGCCGCCCTCGTGGTATGCGGTCATCTTGCGCTCCGCGGCGGACATGATGCGGGTGCGCTTCTGGGGCCCGGCGATGACGCGGTCGATGGCCTCGTCGAGGGTGTGGTCGTCGATGAGCTTCTTGCTGCTGCGGGCCGTGAGCAGCGCCGCCTCGTTGAGCACGTTGGCCAGGTCGGCACCAGTGAAGCCGGGCGTACGGCGGGCCACGGTCAGCAGGTCGACATCGGGCGCCATGGGCTTGCCCTGCGAGTGCACCTGGAGGATGCGGTGCCGGCCGAGCATGTCCGGAGAGTCGACCGCGATCTGGCGGTCGAACCGGCCGGGGCGCAGCAGCGCCGGGTCGAGGATGTCGGGCCGGTTGGTGGCCGCGATGAGGATGACGTTGGTCTTGACGTCGAAGCCGTCCATCTCGACGAGCAGCTGGTTGAGGGTCTGCTCCCGCTCGTCGTGGCCGCCGCCCAGGCCGGCGCCGCGGTGGCGACCGACGGCGTCGATCTCGTCGACGAAGACGATGGCGGGGGCGTTGGCCTTGGCCTGCTCGAACAGGTCACGGACCCGGGAGGCACCGACACCGACGAACATCTCGACGAAGTCCGAACCCGAGATCGAGTAGAACGGCACCCCCGCCTCGCCGGCGACCGCTCGCGCGAGCAGGGTCTTGCCGGTGCCGGGCTGGCCGTAGAGCAGTACGCCCTTAGGGATCTTGGCGCCGACCGCCAGGAACTTGGCCGGCTCCTGGAGAAACTCCTTTATCTCGTGCAGCTCCTCGACGGCCTCGTCGCAGCCGGCGACGTCGGCGAAGGTCACCTTGGGGGTGTCCTTGGACGCGAGCTTGGCGCGCGACTTGCCGAACTGCATGACGCGCGACCCGCCGCCCTGCATCTGGCCCATGAGGAACCAGAACAGGCCAAGGACGATGACGATGGGGATCAGGCTGACGAGCATCGACCCGAGCCAGCTGGTCTCGTCGATCTGGTCGGTGTAGCCGTTGGGCGGCACGTGCGCGTCGAGCGCGGCCACGACGTTGGTGCCGCGGGCGTCGACGTAGTAGGAGTAGACCTTCGTGGCGTTCTTGATCTTGTCGCCGTCGGAGAAGGTCTCCCCGGGCTTGAGGGTCAGCTCGATGCGTTCGTTGTTGAGCAGCTTGGCGGAGTCGACCTTGTTCTGGTTGACCAGCTCGAGCGCCTTGGAGGTGTCGATCCGGGTGAACCCGCTGTTGTCGGACAACGAGAAGATGAGGATCACGGCCCCGATGAGCACGATCACCCAGACCATCGGGGTGCGTAGGATTCGCTTCACGTCCATGTATGTCTGGGCTGGTGGCCCCGACCCTCCTGCTTCGCTGAGGTCCAGTGAGGTTTTAGCCGGCGGACACCCGCAGGGCCGTCACCGGGCACCCACGAGCGACGCTGCGCCGTCTCTCGTCCATTCTCGCAGGTGAACGCCCGAGCGCAGACCCGTGTTCCGTGGGGCCGGTCACAGCCCCTCGGCGCACCCGTTGCGGCCCCCGCCGGCGGCCCACGTCCCGACCCACCGGCGCCCCTCTTCCCGACCGGACTCACCGGTCGGGAAGAGGAGGGGCGCGAGCAGTCGGGAAGGGGAGGGGTGGCCGGGTGGCCGGGCGAGCCGGGGCAGTGGACGTCAGGAGTAGACGGCGGGGTTGAGCGTGCCGACGACGCGCAGGTTGCGGTACTGCTCGGCGTAGTCGAGGCCGTAGCCGACGACGAACTCGTTGGGGATGTCGAACCCGACGTACTTGACGTCGATCTCCACCTTGGCGACCTCGGGCTTGCGCAGCAGCGCGCAGATCTCGACCGACGCAGGACCTCGGGACATCAGGTTGGAGCGGATCCACGACAGGGTCAGACCCGAGTCGATGATGTCCTCGACGATGAGCACGTGACGGTCGGTGATGTCGGTGTCGAGGTCCTTGATGATCCGCACGACCCCTGACGACTTGGTGCCCGACCCGTAGGACGAGACGGCCATCCAGTCCATGGGGACGCTGACCGGCAGGGCCCGCATGAGGTCGGCCATCACGAGCACGGCGCCCTTCAGCACCCCCACGAGCAGGACGTCCTTGCCCTGGTAGTCACGCCAGATGTCCGCGGCGAGCTCGCCGATGCGGGCGAGGAGCTGCTCCTCGGTCAGCAGGACCTTCTCGAGGTCGTTCCCCATGTCCGCGGCGTCCACGCGGGCAGGCTATCCGACCGGCTGCATCCCGGCGACGGTCACCTGGTCGCCCGACCGGCTGCCGCGGACCCGCCCCGGCAGATGGAGCGGGCCCTGCCCGTGCCACGACGTCAGCAGGGCGTCGAGGGACTCGACGTGGGCCGCCGTCAGCTGCCCGGCACCCGACCCGGCCTCGACGGCGAGCAGCCGCCAGACGCGGGTGCGCAGGGCCCGCGGCAGCTCGCCCAGGCGGGCCGCCGACCACGGCCCCGGACCGAGCGACGGCCGCAGCGCCCGGGCCTGGTCCTCGAGGTAGTCGGCGTCCTCGCGCAGCATCTCGGCGCTGCGGGCCAGGGCGGCCGTGATCCCCGGGCCGAGCTCGTCCTCCAGAGCGTGCAGGAAACCCCGGGCCCGCACCCGCGCGAACGTCGGGTCCTCGTTGTGCGGGTCGCGCCACGGCTCGATCCCGTATGCCTGGCAGGCCGCCTCGGTCTCGGCGCGGGCCAGGGCGATGAACGGGCGCACGAACAGGCCCCGGCGGCGCGGCATACCGGACAGGGACCGCGAGCCGGAGCCGCGCGCGAGACCGAGCAGCACCTGCTCGGCCTGGTCGTCGCGGGTGTGGCCGATGAACACGGCGGCCGCACCGAGCCGCTCGGCGGCGTCCTCCAGCGCGGTGTAGCGGGCGGACCGCGCCGCTCCCTCGGGGCCGGTGCCTGGGCGCGCGACGCGTACGGTCTGCACCTCCACCGGGTCGAGCCCGAGGTCGCGGCAGCGCTCGGCCGCCGCCTCGGCGACCTGTGTGGAGCCCGCCTGGAGGGCGTGGTCGACGACGAGGCCCGCCGCCTTCACGCCCTGCTTGGGCGCCTCAAACCCGACCGCACCGGCGAGCGCCAGGGAGTCGGGGCCGCCGCTGCAGCCGACGAGGACGACGCTGCCCTCAGGCAGCAGCGCCAGCTCCGCCCGGACCGCGAGCCGGGTCGCCGCGACCGCGGACGCCGGCCCAGTCATGAGCGCACCGCCGTCATGCGCTGTGGACGCGCCGGACCCAGGCCGCCGGGTGGGCGATCTCGGCCGGCGTCGGGAGCGTCTCGGGCGAGGTCCAGACGGCGTTGAAGTCGTCGAGACCGACCTGGTCGACGACCCCGCGCACGAAGCCGGCGCCGTCGGCGTACTGCCGCATCTTGGCCTCGAGGCCGAGCATCCGGCGCAGGATGAGGTCGAACCCGGAGATGCCCTGCCGGCGCTCGGTGAACTTCGTGCGGATCTCGGCGACGGTGGGGATGACCTGGGGGCCGACCTCGTCCATCATGACGTCGGCGTGGCCCTCGAGCAGCGACATCACCGCGGTGATCGACTCGACCTTGCCGCGTTGCTCCGCCGTCAGCAGCACCTCCGCGAGGCCCTGGCTGCCCGGTTGGAACGCCTCGGGCAGCCGGCGGGCGATCTCCTGGAGCCGCCCGGCCAGCTCGGCCGGGGTGGGGGCGATGTCGACGGTGAGGTCGCGGGTGCGCTCGATGAGGTGGTCGCGCAGCCACGGCACTGCCGTGAACTGCACCCGGTGGGTCTCCTCGTGCATGGCCACCCAGAGCCGGAAGTCGCGCGCGTCGACCTTGAGCTCGCGCTCGGTCTGGACGATGTTGGGCGCCACGAGCACGAGCCGCGGGGTGCCCTGGGGCGCGAGGTCGTACTGGCCGAGGATCTTGCTGGCGAGGAAGGCCATGACCGCCCCCGTCTCGGCGCCCGTGACCTTGCCGCCGATAGCGGTGACCGTGGCCGACTGCGGCTTGTTGGTGCCCGAGGTCACCTTCTCGATGACCGGGGCGACGAGGGACTGCATCGACTCGATGTTGACGTCCATCCAGCCGGGCCGGTCGACGATGAGCACGGCCGGGGCACTCGGCGGACTGTGCAGCCGCGACGTCTCCGCGATCGGGCCCTTGGCCTGCTCGGCGACCTCGCGCAGCTGGGCGACGATCTCCCGGGCCTCGGCGGCCGACACCTTGGGTCCGGCGTTGACCAGGCGGCGGCCGGTGGTCTTGGCGAACTCCCAGTCGACGAACTGCGACGACGGGCCTTCCGGCTGCTCTTCGGGGACGTTGGCCAGCTCGCTCATCGCTTCGGTTCCTGCTCTCGGCTCGTCCTCGGAGGTGCGCTCGGCGTGAGGCGCTGAGCTCCACCCTGCCATCCATCGGCCGTTCGTCGGCCAGTCGTCAACGACACCCGCAGGAGGCGAGAACCGCTATGACCCGATCCAACGCGGCCCGGCCGGCGGTCGTTCCCGCACCGGGGCCCGCGCTGTTGGCGATGACGTCGACCACGAGCAGCCGCCCGTCGGCGGTGACGAGGGTGCCGGCGAGCGCGTTGACCCCGGTCAGGGTGCCCGTCTTGCCCCGGAACAGACCCGCTGCACCGCGCGACCCGCCCTCGAACCGGTCGGACAGCGTCCCGCTGAGACCGCCCACGGCGAGGTTGCGCAGGACCGACCGCATAGCCGGCAGCCGGTCGCCGAGACCCAGCCCCAGCACGTCGGCGACCACCCGGGGCGGCGCCTGGTCCTCGCGGGACAGCCCGCTCCCGTCGACGAGGGTCACCCCGCTCACGTCGATGCCCAGGCCGGCGAGGGTGTCGCGAACGAAGGTCCCCGTGGAGGCGAAGCCCTGCGGCGCGTTCTTGAGGTATGCCGCCTGGCGGGTGAGCGCCTCGGTCAGGGCGTCGTCGGAGTCCTGCAGGGCGAGCTCGAGCTGGTCGAGGACGGGCGCCGACGTCGCCGAGGCGAGCCCGGGGGCGCCCGGGGGCGCGGCCCCCGGGGCGGCGAGGGTGGCCTTCACGCCGGCGGCCTGCAGGGCGGCCACGAAGGCGGTCCCCACTGCCGCGGCCGGGTCGGCCGGGCCCGGCTTCCCCGGCACGACCCGCTGGGTGCCGAGGCCGACGGCCGCGACGGCGCCGGTGATTCCTAGCGGCCGGAAGTCCGTGCCCCAGGTCGGGGCGAGCAGGGGCCCGGGCGCATACGAGAGGTCGAGCCGGACGGTCGCCGACCCGACGCCCTGACCCCGCAGCGCCGCAGCGGTGGCCGTGGCCAGGTCGCCGAGGCCCGCCCGGCCGACGACCGCGGTGGGGTCACCGGCCCCGGGTGCGAGCAGGGTGTCGCCGCCCGCGACGAGCACGATCTGGTCGGGCGCCGCCCCCTGGACGACCGTGGTCGTCAGCGTGGCTCCGGGCGGGAATGTCGCGGCCACGGCCGCGGCCGAGAGCACCTTGACGTTGGACGCGGGGATCACCGGGGTGTCGGCGTGGAGGTCGAGCACGTGGGTGCCCGTCGCCGCGTCGCGCACGGTGAGACCCAGGTGGCCGGCGAGCGCCGGGTCGGCGAGGGCGGCCGCCAGGGCGGTGCGCAGGCCGGCGGTCGTCGGGACCGGCTGCTGCTGGCCCGACGTGGGCAGGGCAGCCCCCACCCGCGCCGCCTCCGGCTGCGGCTGCAGCTGCGGCTGCGGCTGCGGCTGCGCGACCGTCGTCGTCGCGCGGGGCGCGGGCACCGGCTGCGCCTGCTGCGCCTGCCCTGTCGACTGTGTCGACGATGGGTCGGGGTCGTGGGCCAGGGTGAGCACCCCGGGGACGACGTCGTAGACGTCCAGCGCGGCATACCCGAGGACGGCGAGCAGCACCGCGAGCACGGCGATCGTGACTCGGCGCACCACCCCTCCTCCCTGCCCTGTCGGCCACCACCGGCGCCCGCATCCCACGGAGACCGCTCATCTGACAAGATGCCAGACGCGGCCGTGACCGGCGGCGCGCCTGCCCGTCCGAGCCAAGGTCTAGGGGTCTCCGTGGAGTTCTACGTCACCGTCGAGATCCCCAAGGGTGCGCGGAACAAGTACGAGGTGGACCACGAGACCGGACGCATCCGGCTCGACCGGCTGCTGTTCACGTCGATGAGCTATCCCGCCGACTACGGCTACGTCGAGGACAGCCTCGGCGAGGACGGCGACCCGCTCGACGCGTTGGTCCTGCTCGACGAGCCGACGTTCCCCGGCTGCCAGGTGCTGGCCCGGCCGATCGGCGTGTTCCATATGACCGACGAGGCCGGCGGCGACGACAAGCTCCTCTGCGTACCGGCCAACGACCCGCGTCAGGCGCACGTCACCGAGCTGGAGCACATCAACGAGTTCGACCGGCTGGAGATCCAGCACTTCTTCGAGACCTACAAGGACCTCGAGCCGGGCAAGTCGGTCGAGGGGGCCAGCTGGAGCGGTCGCGAGGGCGCCGAGCGCTGTGTCGACGAGGCCCTGGCGCGGGCCTCGGACGCCGGCATGTCGACCGCGCGCTGGCGCGGCCCCGACGTCACGCACGCCTGAGGCGCGCTCGTCCCCACGGCTGGCCGAGGGCCGACGGGGGTCGGCCCACGCGATCAGGGTCGGCTCGTCGTGCTCGATGAGCCGACCCGGACACCGGGGTGCCGACCTGAGCCAGGCGCCCCCCCCCGGGTCAGGAGGGGCGGCCGCCGTAGGGCAGCAGGTCGCTCATCGAGTAGATGGACGCGGTCTTGACCACGGTGCTCGGGTTCGGGGCGTGGATCATCTGGCCGTTGCCGATGTACAGGCCGACGTGGTGGCTGTTGGGGCCGCTGGTGCCGTAGAAGACGAGGTCGCCGGGCTGGAGCTGCGCGATGCTCACCCGCGTCGTCTCAGCCCACTGCGAGCCGGTGTAGTGCGAGAGGGTCACCCCGGCCTGGCGCCAGGCCATCATCGTTAGGCCTGAGCAGTCCCACACGTTGGGGCCGGCGCCGCCCCACACGTAGGGCTCGCCGATCTGGGCCCCGGCGAACGCGATGACCGCAGCCACCCCGCCGGACGGCGCCGGTGCAGAAGTCGTGGGGACCGGCGTCGTGGGGGCTGTGGTGGTCGTGGTGGGTGCCTTGGTCGTGGGGGTGGGTGCCTTCGTCGTCACCACGGCGGCTCGTGCTGCGGCCGCAGCCGCCGCGGCCTGCCTGGCCGCTGAAGCGTCCGCCGCCTGCTGGGCCGCAGCGGCGGTGGCGGCCCGCTTGGCCGCTGAAGCGTCCGCCGCCTGCTGGACCGCGGCGGCGGCGGCCCGCTGGGCCGCTGAAGCGTCCGCCGCCTGCTGGACCGCAGCGGCGGCGGCCCGCTGGGCCGCTGAAGCGTCCGCCGCCTGCTGGGCCGCGGCGGCGGCGGCGGCCCGCTTGGCGGCCGCCTGGGCCGCCGCTTGGGCGGCGGCCTCCTCCCGGGCGGAGCGCGCCGCGGCCTCGGCCGCAGCAGCGGCGGCGACGCGGGCGGCCTCCTCCTGGGCGGCCTTCTCCGCAGCGGCCTTGGCGGCGGCCTCGGCGGCGCGGCGGTTGGCCTCCTCGCGCTGCCGCTGCTCCTCAGCCGCGATCCCGGCCTGGCGCTGCTGCTCCAGCTGCACGGAGGTGTTCTGGAGCGTGGCGAGCTGCACCACCATCGCCTGCTGCTGAGCCTCGAGCTGTGTGGTCTGGGTCTGCGCGACCTTGGCCGAGTCCATCGCGGCCTGCGCGGCGGCGGTGGCCGCGGCGGATGCGGCGGCTCGCCGGCCCTCGGCCTCGGTGGCCTGCTGGCTCAGGTTCTGGGCGAGCAGCTTGGCCGAGTCGGCGTCCTGCGCCATCCGGGCCCGCTCGGCGCCGACCGCGTCGACTCCCGCGGCGCGGTCGAGCACCTGCTGCGGGCCACCTCCACCGAAGAACACGTTGAGCTGGCTGGTGTCACCACCACCCTGGTAGACCTCGGCGGCATACCGGGACAGCGTGAGGAGGGCCTCGGCCGCCTTCCCCTGAGCCTCGTCGGACTTGGCCATGGCGACCGAGCTGGTCGCCGTCGCCTGGTCGAGGGCGACCTGGGCGCCGTTGGCCATCTCGGCCGCGTCACCGGCGGCCTGCTGCAGCTGAGCGACCTGAGCACGCGACGACGTCAGCCGGCCATCGAGGTCGGCGACGGACCCGGCGACCGCGACCGCGGCCGACCGGGCGCTGGTGACCTGGTCGGCAGACGGGTACACCGGGCCGGGCTCGGCGTGGGCGGCGCCGAGTGGGAGGGCCAGTCCGCCGACCAGCCCGAGCCCGCAGACGACGGTGATGCCGCGACGCGCGCGGCGGTGCGCAGGCTGGGGTGCGTCAGGCACGGAGGACCTCTCAAACGCGGTCGGCGTGTCGTCTTGACAGGGGTGGTCGAAGAGTTCACGCCAGGGGAACAGGCGAGGCCGACCTTAGAACCCATTCGTCACATAAGGAACACCGTTCCCACCAATCCCGTTGTGCACCGGGCGTTTCCGAGAGTTACAGCGGTGTAGTGCAGGAAATGACAGAACTGTCTTTCTGCACGTCACGCCTCGAATTCGTTCACCTGTCCGAGCCACATCACGAACTCATAACAAATGTCGATTCTGTGACCTGGCTGGAACCGCGACAGAGCGAATGCGGGCTAGAGGTATGCGTCATCGCCGGCGGCATGGTGGTCCGCATGGGTGGCCGGCCGGCCAGGTGGGTCACCGGCCGGGGGGATCGGGGCTCAGGCGCGGCCGGAGATGGCGGCCGCAACGATCTTGACGATGTCCGGGTCGAAGACGCTGGGGACGATGTAGTTGGCGTTGAGCTCCTCCGGAGAGACGACCGACGCGAGCGCATCGGCGGCCCGGATGAGCATCTCCGTCGTGACCTGCGACGCCCGCGCGTCGAGCAGCCCCCGGAACACACCGGGGAAGGCGAGCACGTTGTTGATCTGGTTGGGGTAGTCGGACCGTCCGGACGCGACGACGGCCGCGCGCTTGGTGGCCTCGGCGATGTCGACCTCCGGGTCGGGGTTGGCGAGGGCGAACACGATCGGCCGGGGCGCCATCTCGTCGATCCACTCCGGCTGGAGGACGTCGGGCGCGCTGACGCCGATGAACACGTCGGCGTCGCGCACCGCATCGCGCAGGGTGCCGGTGACCCCGCGCGGGTTGGTGCGGCCCGCGAGGGCGAGCTTGGCCGGCGGCAGCGCCGTGTTGGCGGAGTTGAGGACGCCCTCCTTGTCCCACACGACGACGTCGTGGGCGCCAGCGGCGAGCAGCAGCTGCACGATGGCCGACCCGGCCGCACCCGCCCCGCTCACGGCGATGCGCGCCTGCGAGATGGTCTTGTCGACGCACCGCAGGGCATTGCGCAGCGCGGCGAGGACGACGATCGCCGTGCCGTGCTGGTCGTCGTGGAAGACCGGGATGTCGAGCAGCTCACGGAGGCGGGCCTCGACCTCGAAGCAGCGGGGGGCGGCGATGTCCTCGAGGTTGATGCCGCCGAAACCCGGGGCGATGAGCTGCACCGTGCGGACGATCTCGTCGACGTCCTGCGTGTCGAGGCAGATCGGCCAGGCGTCGATGTTGGCGAACCGCTTGAACAGCGCGGCCTTGCCCTCCATCACCGGCATCGCCGCTCGCGGCCCGATGTTGCCCAGACCCAGCACCGCGCTGCCGTCGGTGACCACGGCGACCGAGTTGCCCTTGACCGTCAGGCGCGAGACGTCTTGGGGGTTCTCGGCGATGGCCATGCTCACCCGCCCGACTCCGGGGGTGTAGGCCATCGAGAGGTCGTCGCGGTTGCGCAGGGGAACGGTGGGCTCGACCCCGATCTTGCCGCCCAGGTGGATGAGGAAGACCCGGTCGGAGACCTTGTGGACGGTCACGCCCTGCACCGCGCGGACGGCCTCGACCACCTCGGCGGCGTGGTCGCCGTTCGATGCGGAGCAGGTCAGGTCGATGACCAGCCGGTCGTGGCGCGACTCGACGATGTCGAGCGCGGTCGTGATGCCGCCCGCGTCGGACACGGCCGTCGCGAGCTGTCCGACGACGGCCGGGTCGGTGCCCGAGTGGATGCGCACGGTGATCGAGTACGAGCCGGTCGTGGCCCGGGCCCGCTGGATGTGCCGGCTCCGGATCTGCTGCTCCTGCTCCGGGCTCGGGTCCTCCGCCGACCCCACGACCGCTTCCCCAAGGGTGGAGCCGGTCGCCGACCCGCTCGACCCCACCGACCCGCTCGATCCGTCGATGTCCGCGCCGCGTTGCGTCTGCATGGCCGTCATCCTTGCACCCGCCCACCCGGACCGGCCGGTATGCCGCGTCGAAGGCCGGACCGCGGGCCCGGTGAACCCCCGCCCGCGCATCACGGCTGTGCGCGTGCGGTCCTTCCTGGACAACCTCTCGGCCGTCTGTTGGCCGACGTGCGGTGACGTGCGGTGGGTCTATCGCGATGCCCGGGTCTTCACCGGGCTTGTGGAGACGCTCGACGAGGCCCCCCGCCACCGGACTCACCGAAGGCGACGTCGTGCGGCAGGAGTCGGCGGGGCCTACACCGCCTGCTACTCCACTATGGGGTTCAGGGTTCGACCCCCTGCCGACCGTCGTCGGCTGACGCGAGGTCAAGCGCAGCGAACCCCGAGGACCTCGTCGACATCCTCCTGGCACATCCGCCCGGGCGCCGCCGACGCGGCGACCACGAGGTCGCCCACCAGCTCGATCTCCTGTCGGAGGGCCTGGTCGATGAGCTCCTCGTCGCCCGTCATGATGGTCACAGTAGGTGTGCCGGGTGACCCGTCGGCGCATCGGCACCCAGAGTTGACGGACCGCATACCCAAGATGGCCCGTTGGAACTAGGGAGCTGACCCCCTGTCACTACGCCGTCAGACCGCCGGCCGTCCGTCCGGCCAGGTGGCCTCGGTGACGGCGCCGCCCTGCACCTCCACGTGGACCGCCTCCGGGGCCCCGGGGACGTAGAGGAGGTACGGGCCGGAGACCAGCGCGGGGAAGACGGCGCTGTAGTCGACGTGGTCGTCGACCGGTCGGCCGACGACGGCGACGTGCGGACGGTGCGGGCCGTGGTCGTGGCCGTGGGAGTGGTCGTGCGGATGAGTATGGCCGTGGGTGCCGTCGGGTCCCTCGGTAGCGGCGATCTCGACCTCGGCCCCCTCCAACGACGCCGGCAGGTGCAGGACAATGGCGCCCACGTCGTCGCCGATGTCGAGCATGACCGGGCCCTGCCCGGCGTACGGGTTCTCCGCGAGGTTGGCGGCGCGCTCGGGGTGGAGATGAGAGTCACTCACGGGAGCTCCTTGGGTCGTCGAGGTGCACTGGCAGCCGCGAGGGAGACGACCAACGGCGGGGGACGAAGGCCCCCCGCCGTTGGTCGTCACCGACCTGCGGTCACGAGGTGGCCGGCTTGCCCGGCATGGTCTCGTAGCCGCCGGCCGGCGTCCCCAGGTACGGGAAATGCTTCAGCACCGGCAGGTTCGTGTTCGTCGTGCCGTCCGTGAGCCCGGAGGCCGCGCCGTCCGGCGTAAACGTCTTGTCAACGAGCGGGATGGTCACTCCGGCGATCGCCCGGAGCTCGATGGCCACCACGTCGTCATTGACGCGGCGCCCGTTCGGGTAGCCCGCCAGGTCTCCCCCGACGACACCGAGGTCGTTGGGCGTCTTCGCCGGCGGGACCGCCAGGTTGAGCCGCAGCAGGTCGGCCTGCTTGGACCCCGTGTAGTTCTGGAAGTTCGGGACGACACCGGTCGGGATCCCCGTGAGCAGGATGGCGAGCAGGTCGGCCCGAGGCTTCGTGTAGGCCTTCAGGTTGTTGAAGACGTTCGGGTAGAGCACGGGGAGCAGACCCGCGAGCTCCGGCTTCGCCACGTACTGGGCGAAGTCGTCGTCATCGCTGGGGTCGAGCGCGTTCCACTGGTCCTTGCGGGCCATCGGCACGATGACCTCGTTGAACAGCGGGTTGGCGAGCCGGGAGACCTGCTCGAACGGGCCGTACGGGACGTACTTGCCGGACCGCTTGTCGAAGATCCGCGTCTTCTGTCGACTCGCCGACGCGTAGACACCGATGACCGACTTCGCTGAGCCGACGTCGGTCGGGGTGGACCCGTCCCTGGTCAGGTCGCTCTTCGGCACCTGGATGGCGATCGAGTGGACGTTGAGAGCACGCAGACCGTTGACGCCGGCTGCGTCGGCACTCGGGATCAGATGCAGGTGCTGGAACGGGCGCAGCGCGCCGAGGTCGAAGATCGAGCCGAGATCCGCGTGGAAGGCGTCCGATCGCTGGCCCGCAAACACCGTGCGGCTGCCCTTGATGGGGTGCACGGCCTTGTCGGTGAAGTGGGCGTAGTTCGGCGTGCTGCGGAACCCCACGTTGCACGGGGGGACAGTCAGGCCGGAGGCGAGCACCTCGGACCGGCCGCGGCGGGGGACCCGGGTCACGGAGTAGGTCTGCGGCCGGTTGAAGGTCGCGTCGGTGATGTCGTTGATCCGACCGGTGTTGTACAAGAACGTGTTCTTGTTGCGGATGGTCGTCGTGAACCTGAACTGGTAGGTCACGTCGGCAACCCCGTCACCGTTGTTGCAGATGTGGATCTCGTAGAGGACGTCGTCGCCGAACTCGAAGAAGTTCGGGCCGCCGTAGGGGTTCTGGAACGGGAGGAAGTTGGCGATCAGGGTGACGGTCGACGGCTGGTCAGGGCTGACGAAGGCGTAGACGTCGGTGTTGTCGGCGACGGGATCCTTGGAGATCTCCGGCGCTTCGCGGTGCGATGACATGAAGGGAACCTCTCGGAGCGGGAATGGGCAGGGACGCGCATACCGAGTCGGGAGGGACGACGCTCCCCGATGAGCGACTGCGGCAGAGAAGGGGGCCGGGCCGGTGGACTGCAGGGCGGAGCCGGTGGACTGCAGGGTCGAGCCAGGCCGAGACCGTGGTGGTCGGTCCGGCGGTCAGGACCGTGCGTAGGACTGGATCCGAGCGGACAGGTCCTTGTCGGTGACGTTCACCTCGCGCTCGCCCACCATGATGACCACGGTGCCGGCCTTGGCGTCCTGGACGTAGGCGACCAGCTGCGGCGGACCGGTGGACGCGTCGGCCGATCCGGCCGACATTAGTGCTGGGGCCACGGCGGCCGCGGCCACACCCGTCCCGGTGGCGACGAGGAACCCTCGTCGGCTGGACTGCTTCATGCGTGTGCCTTCCTGGTAGGGACCCCCTGCGGACGTAGTTCGGAGCAGCGGTTCGGGTGGATGCCAGGAGGTCGGTCACGATTCCCGGACCTGGACGGACGCGAACGCCTGTGGACGACTGGAAGGCGACAGAAAGGGGCAGTGCCGATCGAGACACCCCTGCTGCCGGCCCTAGACCTGGCTGGCACGTTCGCCTTCGCGCTCAACGGGGCGCTCACGGCGATGAAGGTGGCGAAGGTCGACGTCGTGGGGATGGTCACGCTCGGGATGGTCACCACTCCGGGCGGCGGCATCGTCCGCGACGTCCTGCTCGGTCTCGGCCTTGTTCGCGGTGGCCGGGGCCGGCAAGGCCTCGACCTCGGGGACGGAGCCGCCCACGCTGCGCAGCGAGCTGTACACCATACCGGCCCTGCTCGCCGCCGTCGTCGTCCACCCGCGTAGCCCGGCCCGCCCGGGGGCCCACCCGGTTGACCTCGCGAGGACCTTGCGCCCACGCCTCACGCAGCAGGCCCCCGAGCTCGGCGAGCGTCGGGGGCCTGACGTGCGGTGATGTGGTGGAGCCGCCTATCGGAATCGAACCGATGACCTATTCATTACGAGTGAATCGCTCTGGCCGACTGAGCTAAGGCGGCGGGCACCCGTCGGGCGCGGGGCACCACTATACGGACTTCGCCGCCCGCCTCAGCACTTCACCCCGTCCTGCGGCGGGGTCCCGTTGAGCAGGTAGTCGTCGACCGCCTTGTCGACGCACGTGCTCGAACGGGGGTATGCCGTGTGCCCGTCACCGTCGTAGGTCACCAGGACGCCGTGCGCCAGCTGCTGGCGCAGATGCACCGCCGACTCGTAGGGGGTCGCGGGGTCGCGGGTGGTGCCGACGACGATGATCGGGCCGGAGCCCGGCGCACTCACCGTATGGGGCTGGCCTGTGGGCTTTACCGGCCAGACTCCGCACGGCACCGAGCTCCACGCCAGGAACCGGCCCCAGGTGGGCGCCACCTTGACCGCCTCCGCGGCGAAGGCCTCGACCTGCGCCGGGTCGGCGGTGTCGGGCTTGTCGAGGCAGTTGACCGCGTAGATGGCCTCCATGATGTTGTTTTGGTACTGGCCTCCGGGGGTGCGCTGGGCATAGCTGTCGGCGAGGCGCATCAGGGCGTTTCCGTCGCCGTTCTTCGCGTCCTTGAGCGCCTCCGTGAGGGATGGCCAGGCCTCCTTGGAGTACATGGCGTAGGCGATGCCCGAGGAGCCCCACGCCTCGGTGAGCTGGGTGACGTTCTGGTCGTCAGTGACCGGCAGCGGAGCGGAGTCGAGGCCCTTGAGGAAGTCACGGATCCACGCCATCCCCTCGTCGACACTCTGGCCGACCGGGCAGTCGCGAGCGGTGACGCAGTCGGCGACGTAGGCCTGGGTGGCCGTCTCGAAGCCCTTGGCCTGGCCGAGGTTGGCCTGCTGCGACGTCTGGTCGGGCGGCACCGCGCCATCGAGCACCATGCGGCCACTCTTCGCCGCGAACAGGTCGGCGTAGATGGTGCCGAGATAGGTGCCGTAGGAGAACCCGAGGTAGTTCAGCTTGGGCTCACCGAGGGCCGCCCGGAGCACGTCCATGTCCTTGGCTGCGTCCACGGTGGACACGTGGGCGATGGTCTTGGGGTTCTTCGCCGCGCAGCCGTCGGCCAGCTTCTTCGCCTCCGTGATGAAGCTCTGCTCTTCCGCGGGCGTGTCCGGGGTGGGGTCGGTGCCGAGGAAGGCGTCGAGGTCCCTGTCGCTGAGGCAGTCGATCGGTGCCGACCGGCCCACGCCGCGGGGGTCGAACCCGACGATGTCGTAGCGGCGGCGGACGTCAGCCGTGACGACCTCGGCCGCCCGGCGGGCGAAGTCGACCCCCGACCCCCCCGGACCCCCGGGGTTGACGACGAGAGAGCCGATCCGCTGGTTGGAGCTGCGGGCCTTGACCCGCAGGAGCGCCAGCTGGATCGAGTCGCCGGCCGGGTTCGCATAGTTGATGGGCACCTTGAGCTTGGCGCACTCTCCGCCGGTGCAGCTGCTCCAGGCCAAGGTCTGGGAGTAGTAGCTGTCCAGGCCGGTGGTGCCCGGCGGCGGGGTCTGCGGCGTCACCGGCGCGTTGGTAGACGAGCCGGAGGAGTCGCCGTTGTCACCGCTGGGCAGGAACGGCAGGACGAGGCACGACGAGAGGGTGAGACTGGCCACCACTGCGGCGGCCAGGAGCCCGGCGGCTCGGCGCACCCGCCGCCCCCGGCCGCCGTCCACGCGACCGATCTGGACACCGGTCCGCACCCCTGTTCGCTGCACCGGAGCACGGTAACCCGGCGACGTGACAACCGTGATGGCCTTGGGTCACGACCGGACAACGACGACGGTGGACAGGCGGGACCCGGCGGCGTCAGGGGGCTGCATCGGAGGGGGCGCGACCGGACATCACCGTGACGGTCATCGCCTCGAGGGCCAGCAGCGGCGCCACGTTGAGATTGATCCGCTCGCGCGCCTCGAGGGCCGCCTCCATGGCGAGGAGCAGCTCCTCGGGGGTGCGCATCGCGGCGAGCGCCCGGACGATGTCGATGCTGTCCTCGTTGACGAGCCCGACCTTGGCCCCGAGGTGGAGCACCAGCGCGTCGCGGTGCACCGACAGCAGGTCGACGAGCCCACGGTCCACGGTGTCTCGGGCGAACCGGGTGGCCCGGGTGCGCTGCTCCTTCTCCAGGGCGGCGAGCTGCGACCGGATGTGCGGCGGCTGCGTGCGGGCGGCGGGGTCGGCGCCCAGGGTCTCAAGGAGCCGGCTGCGCTCGGCACCGGCCTGCTCGGCCGAGGAGGCCGAGGTCTCCTCGTCGGCGATCGACGCGAGGTCGGCGGCGGCCCCGATGGCGTCGCCGATCGTGCGGATGCGCGATGGCATGGTGATGACGTCACGTCGGCGGATGCGGGCCGCCTCGTCGCGGGCCAGCCGGCGCGCGAGGCCGACGTGCGACTGGGCCGCGCGGGCGGCATACCGCGCCATCGCGGGGTCGATGCCGTCACGGCGCACGAGCAGCTGCGCGACGTCCTCGACCGGCGGCGTCCGCAGCCGGACGTGCCGCGACCGCGACCGGATAGTGATGATGACGTCCTCCACAGAGGGGGCGCAGAGCATCCACACGGTGCGGGGCGTGGGCTCCTCGAGGGCTTTCAGCAGCGCGTCGGCGGCCCGCTCCGTGAGCCGGTCGGCGTCCTCGACGATAACGACCCGCCAGCGTCCGACCGACGGCCGGAGGCCCGCCTCCTGCACCAGCGCACGGGTGTCCTCCACCTTGATGGACAGGCCCTGCGTGGCCACCACGGTGACGTCGGCGTGGGTGCCGTCGAGGGCCGTGCGGCACTCGCGGCACGTGCCGCACCCCCCGTGTGGGCACCCCAGCGCGGCCGCGAACGCCCTCGCGGCCACCGACCGGCCCGAGCCCGGTGGCCCGGTGAACAGCCAGGCGTGGGTCATGGCGGCTGGGTCGGCGACCGCGCGCCTCAGCGTTGCGACGGCCTCCTGTTGGCCGACGACGTCGTCCCAGACGCTCATCGGACAGCCGGCACGGTGAGGCCCGCCGCGGTGAGCCGGTCGAGCACGGCCGTGTGGATCTGCTCCGGCGGGAGGGTGGCGTCAACGACGAGGTAACGGTGCGGATGGGCGGCGGCGAGCACGAGGAACTGCTCCCGCACGGCCTGGTGGAAGTCGTCGGCCTCCGCTTCGAGGCGGTCGTGCACGTCTCCGCGCCGGGAGCGGCCGTCCTGGGGGGAGACGTCGAGGACGACGGTGAGGTCGGGGACGAGGTGGTCGACCGCCCACAGCTGGAGGTCGGCGATCTCCGCCGCACCGAGGTCGCGGCCGCCGCCCTGGTAGGCGATGGCCGAGTCGATGAAGCGGTCGGTCAGCACCACCTGACCGGCCGCGAGCGCCGGCCCGACCACGGTGTCGACGTGATGGGCCTTGTCGGCGGCGTAGATGAGGGCCTCGGCCCGCGGCGCGACGTGCTCGCCGTGGAGCACGAGCTCCCGCAGCGCGGCGCCGAGCGGCGTGCCCCCCGGTTGGCGCGTCTCGAGCACCTCGTGCCCAGCGCCTCGCAGCGCCTCGGCCAACCGGCGAACCTGCGTGGACTTCCCCGCCCCGTCGCCGCCCTCGAACGCGACGAAGACGCCGGTATGCCGCGCGGGCGCCGGCAGCGGCGGCGGCGTGCCGGGTGAGGTCGGGAGGGTCAGCATCACGCTCGCGACTCTAGGCCAGCCCCCCGTCAAGACCGGGGTCGCGGGCGGCAGAACAGGTTGACCCTCACGCGGGGTGAGCCCCTACCGTCGGAGGATGACCAGCACGCACACCGACCTCCGCGACGGCCCACAAGAGGTGCACCGCGAGGACGACGGCGAGCTCGTCGGGCTCCTGTTGCGCGTGGAGGGTGGCTGGATCCCGGCCACCGTGTTCGGGGCGGCGCTGGCGCCGGCGACCGACGCGGAGCTCGCCGAGTCGCTGGTGCTTGAGCACGGCCTGTCCTCACTGGCCGACCGGTGGTGGGTGCGCCCGTCGGACGAGTCCTGGCGAGAGGCCTGGTTGCTCGAGGTCAAGCCCGACCGCCTCCGGCTGCGATGGGACGACCCGATGCTCATGCAGGGAGGGCACGGGGAGTGGCACCGGCTCGTGGACCTCGACATCCAGCGGCACCGCCCGGCGTCACGGTGACTGGCTAGGGTGACGGGATGACGGTGCGGGTGGGGTTCCTGCGCGCAGTCAACCTGGGTAGGCGTCGGGTTCCGATGAGCCGGCTCAAGTCGGTCACCGAGGGGCTCGGCCACCGTGACGTGTGGACGCACGTCAACAGCGGCAACGTCGTCTTCGACGCGACGGGTTCCCGTGACGCGGTCGAGGCGGCGCTCGAGACCGCGTTGGCGGACGAGTTCGGCTTCGAGTGCACGACGTTCGTCCGGACCGCGACCGAGCTGGACGCCCTCCTGGACGTGCGGCCGTTCGAGGTCGGGTCCGGCGACACGTACTTCGTGACGTTCCTCAAGAAGGCGCCCACCGCGGCGCAGAAGAGGAGCCTGGAGGCGCTCTCCAACGAGGTCGACACCCTCGTGGTCGGGGGCGCCGACGTGCACTGGCTCATGCACGGCACGTCAACCGAATCGAAGCTTTTGCGCCGCGACTGGGAGAAGGTCCTGGGGCCGCTCAGCTCGACCAGCCGCAACGTGACGATGTTGACCAAGCTCAGCGCCAAGATCCAGGCCCGGGTCTGAGCCGTGGGTCGGGAGCCCCGGGGTCGCCTGGGCAAACCCGCGACTCCCGACCCAGGCGAACGACCCTCAGCCCCCCGACGCCGCGCGGTCGGCGTTGGCGTGGATCGCGTCCCGCACGTACCGCGCCAGCCCCGGCTCGAGGTCGTCGTAGGTCTGGGTGAAGCGCGGGTCCGACACGTACATGTCGCCGAGGTTCCGGTGGAACTCCGGCGTCAGCGCGTAGAACCGGTCGTCGATGTGCTGCCGGTGCGCCTCCGCCGCGTCCATGGCCCGGTCGCTCGTGGCAGGCTCGCCGGACCGCTTGGCGTCGACGAACGCCGCGTTGACCGCGTCCATCTCGGCCTTGACCGCGACCCAGTCGTCCTTGGTGTAGCCCGCGGCGCGGCTCTGCGACTGCTTCCACATGTCGCTGTCGCCCCACCGCTGCTGCGCCTCGGCGGCGTAGTCCTCCGAGAACCCGTCGCCGAACAGCTCGCGCTGCTCGGCCTTGCTCAGCTGGATCCCTGACATCTGCTTCTCCAATGCTCGGTCGATCGCTGACACGAGCCCACTCAGCTCGTCCAGCCTGGACATGACCGCGTCCCGTTGCCGGCGCAGATGCGACGTGAGGTCGGCGCCGCTCTCGTCGAGCAGCGTGACGATCTCCTCCAGGGCGAACCCGAGACGCCGGTAGACGACGACGTTCTGCAGCCGTTCGAGGTCGGCGACCCCGTAGAGGCGGTAGCCCGCCGGGGAGCGGTCGCTCGGGCTGACCAGCCCGATCTCGTCGTAGTGGTGCAGCGTGCGCACCGTCACGCCGAGCTCGTCGGCCACCTGCCCGACCGTCCACATCTGGCCGGCGATCTCCTGCTCCGGCATCCGTTCTGCGGTCATGCGGACAGCCTCCGGCCTGACGTCGCGTGAGGGTCAAGGCCGTTTCATACAAGTCCCGACCCGCTTCTCGAGCGTATGCCGCACCCACCCGTCCGTGCGCGACGTCGCTGCCGCGTCAGCGTCCGTGGGGCACCGGTGGGGGTATGCCGGTGTACGCGGTCAGCGCCTCGCTCCGACCTCCAGGCCCAGCCCGGTTGTCGTCGCCATAACCTCGGTCAGCAGGGTGAGGGTCTGCTCCCGGGCCGGCGAGCGGCGGGGGTCGGAGCCGGCATACGCGCCGGCGACCGGGTGGAGCATGACCTCGTCGACGGCATACGTCGCGGCTAGGTCGCGCAGCCGGTCGGCCACCGACTCGGGGGTCCCGACAAGCCACCGGTCGAGCATCGACGCGGCGAGCGCCTCGTGCTCAGGGGGCAGCGGCTCGGCCCGGGCGGCCTCCACCGACAGCTGCGGCCGCAGCGCGCCCCGGGTGCGTAGGGCCACCATCGCGAGCACCTGCGGGCGGGCCAGCGCCTGCGCCTCCTCCTCGGTCTCGGCGACGCAGACGTTGACCGTGAGGAAGGTCGTCGGCGCAGCCGCGGCGGCGCTGGGCCGGAAGTCGCGCCGGTAGGCGTCGAGGGCCTCCGCGGTGCCCTGACCGGAGAAGTGGTGGGCGAAGACGTAGGGCAGGCCGAGCTGGGCGGCGAGGTGGGCGGAGTAGTCGGACGACCCGAGCAGCCACACCGGCGGCACCGAGGTCGAGCGCGGCGTCGCGTGCAGCACGTACTCCTGGCCGCCGAGGTCGAGACCGACGCCCGACGGGTCCATCATGGCCACGACGTTCTGCACGTACTCCGGGAAGTGGTTGACCGCGTCGGCCTCGACCCCGCCCGCGCCGTGTCGCAGCGCCCAGCTGGTCACCGGGTCACTGCCCGGCGCCCGGCCGATGCCCAGGTCGATCCGACCGGGGTGCGCCGCCTCGAGGAGGGCGAACTGCTCCGCGACGACGAGCGGGGCGTGGTTCGGCAGCATGACGCCGCCCGACCCGACCCGGATGCGCTCCGTGGCCCCCGCGACCATGGCGATGAGGACGGCCGGGTTGGTGGCGGCGACCGCGGGCATGTTGTGGTGCTCGGCCAGCCAGTAGCGGTGGTAAGCGAGCCGGTCCGCCGTCTGCGCGAGCGCCAGGGAGGCTGCGATCGCGTCACCCGTGGTCTGGTCGGCGCGCACGGGTACGAGGTCGAGCACGGACAGTGACAGGCCTGACAGGCCTGACAGGCCTGACAGGCCGGACAGGGCTGGCCGCGCCGACAGGGCTCCCGGACGTCGATCGCTCACGTGAGGGGCAACAGCGGGGGGCCGTGTCGCTGTTCCCGGCTCTGCGCACCCACTAGCGGACGCTGATCGAGAGCCGGCTCAGCAGCTCCGACCGGGTCGACACCCCACTGCGGCGCTTGATCCGGGCGATGTGGTGTTCCACGGTCTTGGCCGAGAGGTAGAGCGTCTCGCCGACCTGCCGATAGGTCATCCCGGCCAGCACGAGCTCGACGACCTCACGCTCGCGACGGCTGAGCGGCACCGCCCCGGCCCGGCGCTCTGACACAGCGGACGCGGTATGCCCGGGATCAGGTGATGTCGTCGAGGCCAGCAGGTCGCGCGCGCACTCCAGGAGAGCTGCGGTGTCCTTCCGGTCGGCGGCCCGGGCGGCGGCGTGCCCGGCCAGCCGAGCGCCCTCCCACCGCTGTCCGACGGATGCCAGCCCGCGCGCCGCGGGCTCGACCTGCGCCGGGTCGACGTGGTGGCCGAGGACGGCGATCCACGCCCGGCCCGCTCGGGCCAGGGCGGTCGCGAACGGACTGGTCCGGGCGGCCGCGACGAGGACCGCCGCGTGCGGAGCCATGGCCTGGGGCCGGTTGGTGAGAATGGCGGCCTGCACGCCGTACCAGTGGAAAGCGGGCGCCCACAGCGGCGGCATACCCAGCCGGTCGAGCAGGTCCATGGCCCGCCCCCAGAGCGGCTCGACCAGCTCGCTCTCCCCCATCCGGGCGGCGGCCAGGCCGATCTCACCGAGCGGGAGCAGGGAGTAGAGGTCGACGGGATGGCCGACCAGCACGCCGCGGGCGTCGACCCAGAGCCGGGCCAACGCCCGCACGTCGTCCTGCCGGCGAGCCAGACCCACCCGAAGACCCCACATCCACGGCTCGTCCCGCGGCGAGGCCGGCTCGAGGTCGGCGAGGTGGGCATGGGCCTCGGCGTACTGGCCGGCCTGCATGCTCGTCCACGCCCGGAGGGCGATGGTGCGGGAGCGGTCGGCCGGAAGGAGCTCATGCTGGTGGGTCATCGCAGCGCACAGGAGAGACTCGGCCATGGCGAGGTCCCCGCCGTGCAGGGCGACGAGGGCGCCGAGCGAGGCGGGCTGGTCGGGGAGCAGGTCGCGACGCCCGAGTGACGCGCGGCTGGCCTGCACCAGCGTGGACAGCGCGGCCGAGGGGTCCGGCCCGAAGGAGGAGCGCACCGCCGCCGCCATCGCGCGCATCGGCGACCCGGTGAGAGCCGGGCGGTCGCGCTGCTCCGCCGCGAGCAGCGAGTCGGCCTGCTGCCGTTCGCCGTCGCCGTACAACACGTAGGCGGCCACCGAGGTGGCGCCGGCTGCCTGCAGGAGACCCTCGTGACCGACCGCCCAGCGGCAGAGCGCAGCGGCATCGTGCAGCTGCCCGGAGAGCACCGCCACGGTGGCGGCCACGCGCAGACCACCGCCTCCGCTCCCGGGGCCGTCCGGAAGGCTGTTGAGGGCGGCGGACGAGGCGCCGAGCTCCCCGGACATCGCCAGGGCCTCCGCCCGACGCACGGCCAGGCGCGACCCCTCTCCCCCGCACTGCGCCGCGGCCAGCAGCAGGGACGCGGCCTCGGCCGGGTCGGCCTCCAGCCGGGCTTCGCCGCGCGCCTCGAGCGCAGCGGCGAGACGTGGGTCGCGCAGGCCGGCGCCGGCGAGCTCCGCCGCGATCGGGCCCAGGTCGACGTCGGCGGCCGTCAGGTCGTCGAGCAACGACTCCGACAGGTGGGGCCGGATGCGATGCCGAGGCACGTGCAGCAGCACGGCCCGGCGAATCAGGGGCGGGACGTGGCCGTCGCGGGTGAGCACCCCGGCGTCGTAGAGCCGGTCGAGCAGGTCGCGCAGCTGTGCGGCGTCGAGATCGCGCAGCGGGGCGGGCCGCGGTCCTCGGTCGACGGGATAGCCGGCGCACAGCGCCATGAGGACCTCGCCGACCCGGGCCGGGAGCCGGTCCACCGTGCGGAGCACCTGCCGCTCGGGTCCGGTCGGCTGCCCCGGCCGAGGTGGACGGCCGGCCGACCCCGGGTCGTCGAGCATCTTCGTGACGAGCCACGGGAGTCCGCCGGTGAGCCGGACGACCGTCTCGGCGTCGAGGGTTGCCCACGCGTCGTCCTCGCGGAGGAGCAGAAGCGACTCGACCTCGTCGACCAACCACGGTTCGAGGCCCACGACGTCGCCGCCCTCGACCAACGGGCCCAGGCCGGGGCCGAACGAGCCGCCGGGAGGCGGGGTCGCCGCCGCCAGCACTCGCGTACCCGCCTGTGCCATCGCGGTCAGGCGCTGCAGCCCGTCGGCGGGAAGGAGGTGCGCGTCGTCGACGACCACGACGTCAGGGTGGTCGTGTCGGTCGGGTCGGTCGGGTCGGTCGTGCCGGTCGTGGCGGTCGCGTGCCTCCCCCACGGCGTAGCGCTGCAGCCGCAGGCCGACGCTGTGACCGGCGCGCTCGAGCTGGCGCAGCGCGCTGGACTTCCCGTAGCCCGCCGGGGCGATCAGGACGATATGACCGTGGCCTCGGGCGAGCAGCTCGAGGGCGTGTTCCGTCGCCTCCGTGACGACCTCGAGCTGCACCGCCGGTGGCTGCGCGCCCGGCTGGTCGGCCGGCGCACGCATCACCGGGCCCTCACGGGGTGGGGGAGTCCGCGGCCACGTTGGCGCTGCCGTTCGCGGGCGCCCCGGCGGCCTGGGGCTGCGCCGCACCGTCGGCACCTCCCCCGGCTGAGCCGCCTCCGGCGTCGGCCGCGGCCGCCGTGGTCTGCGCCACTACTGGCGCCGGGTCGGGGGCCGGTGCCGTAGACGTCACGGGTGATGGCGCCGGGTCGGGGGCGACCGCGGGACCGGTGGTTCCGACCCCCCCCGGTTGCGGCGTGGATGCAGAGGCGGTCGACGTCGGGGTCGACCCCCCGGCTCCCGAACCGCTCGCCGGCGCGGTCGACGTGCCGCTGGCCGGGGTGCTCTTGACCGGCGGCGACGAGGCCGCCGACGTCGCCGGTGCGGAGCCGACCGCTGGTGCCGCCGATGAGCCGGCCGGTCCAGCCGCACGGGTGGCGGCGCCCGCCGGGGACGCGGCAGACGTCGCGGCCGGAGATGACGTCGTGGACGCTGTCGTCGAGGGCGTCGAGGACTTGGTCGCGATCGTCGAGGGGGCACCGCCGGCCGTGACCATCGACAGGGGGCGCCCGGCCGCGCCGAGCGTCGACCCGGCCGGATGGGACCCCGTCAGCCAGGGCGGGACGCTGTAGGTGGACCCGCCCGGGGTGAAGGCGAGGCCATCGGGGCTCGAGACTGCACCCTGGTCGGTGGCCTGCACCCCAAGACCGAGGGGTCCGGCCGCAGCGGCCGCAGCGGTCGCCGTCGGAGCGCCGCCCGCGTGGGAGAGCCCGAGGCTCTGCGCCCCGGCCCAGAGGGCCAGAAGCGCGGCCGCCGCAACCCCGAGATGGACCGGACGCGGCTTGACGATGCGCACGGGGCGGCCGACGGGGCCGCTCCCGGGTGTGGCCGACACGGCACGGGCAGGGACGGCGACCGCTCCGGCCCGCCGACGCAGCCGGGCGGGCAGCGGACCGTGGCCGGCCCACGGGCGGCGGGTGGCCGCCGCGGGGTCTCGGTCCGTCGCGCCGTGGGCTTCGGCCGCTCCCCCCGGCTCGGGTCGATCCACGGCCGTGGCTTCGGCGCCCGACGGTGTCGGGAGCGCGCTCACCGACAGCGCCTCGCCGACACGAGGGATCGACAGCACGGGGACGTCGAACCGTTCGCTCGCCGCCTCCACGAGATAGGGGGCTCCAGCCCCCCCGCCGACGAGCACGACGAAACGGACGGCGGCGCTCGGCGGCTGGTGCGCGAGGACAGCGCCCAGCGTGTCTAGCTGGCGGGCCAGCAGCCGGCGCGTCAGCTCCTCGACCTCTCCGCGGACCAGGCGCACCGGTCGACCGGCCACGTCGACGTCGGCGGCCGTCTCGCTCGACAGGAGCACCTTCGCGTGCGCGCATGCCGCCCGCAGGTGGGCCACGTCCACCGGTGCGTCGTCTGACCGCCGTGCTTCGGTCGGGAGGACAGCCGTGAGCAGCGTGTCGTCGAGGGCGTGGCCGGCATGGCCGCGGTCGACCGTGGCCGGGCCGATGGATCCGCCGGTGGCCGACTGTCGCCAGGCCACGGCCTCGCTCGTCGTGCCGCCGACGTGGAGCACGCCGACCACATCGCCCTCGACCAGCTCGTCGCACTCCGGGAGGGCCCCGACGGCGGCCGCTGCGCGCGAGACCCACGCCACCGGCGTCCCCGCGGGAAGGCGGCGGCGCAGCTCGTCCTCGACCATGGCCCGACCCCGCTCCGACAGGTCGACGGGGTGGACCAGGACGAGCTGGTGGCGGGAACCGGTCGCGACCGCCTGGTACAGCGTCGACACCTGCTGCGCGACCAGGTATGCCGCGGGCACACGAGAGCTGCCGACCACGAGCGGCACCGGGTCGTCCACGCGGGAGAGGATGTCGGTGACCAGCACCTCGTCGTCGGCGTGACGCCGATGCGCACCCCAGAACCACCGGCCCGAGGACGTCACCCGTAGGGCGGCCGGGAACTGACCGTCCGGTCGTCCGGCGACCAGGGCCGGGCGAGTGACCCGGCCCCCGGGCGAGTGCACCGACACCCAGAGGTTGGTCCCACCCAGCTCGACGACCACATGGGTCATCACCTTCGCGTCACCCTCGTCCCCCGTACGGACTACGTCGGCCGCCATTGCCCCGTTGCGCATCGTTCCCCTAACGATCATGCATGCCCCGCAACTATAGACAACTCGGGCGCCATTGGGGACTCATGGACGAGATTGAGGGGGGTCGATGGGAGCAGCCCCCTAGTCACCCCCTAGTCACCCCCCGAATGGGATGCGGCCTGACCCCCATGGGCCTCGAACGTCCGGGGCCTGCGCCCCGATGTGCCGACGCACCCGTCGTCCCTAGCGTGCTCACAGGCGGGAAACGGTTCCCCGCTCTTGAACCCCTCGGGGAAGGAACACCTCATGGCGATGACCCAGAGTCTTCTGGACTTCATTCTCAACCTGCTGCGTGACCCTCAGGCCGCTGCGGCCTACAAGGCCAACCCGGACGCGGCCCTCGCCGGCGCCGGGCACGCGTCGCTCAGCTGCGCCGACGTGGACGCCGTCCGCCCGGTCGTGCTCGACTACGCGCCCGTGGCGATGGCGGCGAGCAGCGCCTCGGCCGGCAGCGCCTCCGCCGCGGGCTACGCCTCGGCCGGCGGAGCGTCCGCCGCGAGCTGGAGCAGCGCATCCGTCGGTCACGGCGGCGGTCACAGCGGTCCGGCTCCGGCTCCCATGCACGGCGGCGGCGGCCACGGGCCCGCCCCGGCCCCCGAGCACCACGGCATGGACCACGACAACGCGGTCGCTCAGCTCACGTCGATCGTCAACAACTACACCTACTCCACGGCCATCGACGACCACCACACCGCCACCGACAGCTCGGTGAACCAGAACATCTGGGCCGAGGGCAACGTCAGCCAGCTCTTCGACAACCACACGATCATCGCCTCGGGCGACCACGCGACGGCGGCCGGTGGCGACGTCACCCACCAGGGCGCCGGTGCGGTCATCGCCGGCGGCGACGTGGCCTACGGGTCCTACAACACGGACAACTCGGCGCGCGGCTCCTACAACACGGCCACCGACAACTCGACGCACGGCTCGTTCAACACGGCGACCGACAACTCGACGCGCGGCTCGTTCAACACCGATAACTCCGACCACTCGGACAACTCGATCAACACGGCGATCGACAACTCGAACCACGACAACACCACCACGACGACCGACAACTCGAACCACGACAACACGGCCACGGACAGCTCCATCCACGGCTCCACCATCGGCTCCACCATCGGCTCCACCATCGGCTCGACGGTCGGCTCGACGGTCGGCTCGAACCTCGGCTCCACGGTGGGTTCGACCGTCGGCTCCACGGTGGGCTCGGCAATCGGCAACACCGACGACCACAGCGACCACAGCGACAACAGCGACCACTCGGTCAACGGCTCGAACATCGGCTCGACCGTCGGTTCGAACGTCGGCTCGGCCGTTGGAAACACCGACAACAGCGACCACAGCGACAACAGCGACCACTCGGTCAACGGCTCGAACCAGGGCTCGACCGTCGGGTCGAATGTCGGCTCGACCGTCGGCTCCAACGTCGGCTCGGCCGTCGGCAACACCGACAACAGCGACCACAGCGACAACAGCGACCACTCGACCAACAACTCAGGCAACGGCAACGGCTCCGGCAACGGCTCCGGCAACACCGACAACTCGGTCAACGGCTCGCTGAACGGCAACGGGTCCGGCAACACCGACAACTCGGTCCACGGCTCGAACGTCGGGTCGACCGTCGGGTCCAACGTCGCCTCGGCCGTCGGCAACACCGACGACCACAGCGACAACAGCGACCACTCGGTCAACAACTCGAACCTGGGCAACACCGACTCGTCGGTGCACGACAACACGGCAACCAACAACTCGCTGCACAACTCCCTGAACGACAACGCCGACAACTCCATCAACGGCTCGCTCAACGACAACTCGGATCACTCGGATCACTCCGACAACTCGACCCACGTCGCTGACCACTCGTTCCAGGACGGTGCGATCAACGTCGACCACAACGCGGTCGACGTGCCGCTCCTCTGATCTCAGCGCTGTCTGAGTCTGTTTGAGTGATACTCACGAACCCGGCGGGGGCCACCCGCCGGGTTCGTGCGTGCCCAGGACACCCGGACGCCACGGGCTCGCCCGAGGGGCTGACCCGATCCGCCGGGCCGTCGGTGCCGGAACCCCCTACGATCGGCTCTGACATCGCGGGGGCCGATGTCCAGCGAGGAGCGAGCACATGCCTGTGTCAGCCGGGTCTGCGGCGGACCTCGTGCGCCGGACCGCGACGGTCTGCGCCCAGCAGGGACGGCGCGACCTGGCCTCCCGGCTGACGCATACCTCGCGCCGACTCGCCGACCCGTCGGTGCGCGTGCTCGTCGTCGGAGAGTTCAAACAGGGCAAGAGCCTGCTGATCAACGCCCTGGTGGGCGCGCCGGTGTGCCCCGTCGACGACGACCTGGCCACGTCGGTGCCGATGGAGGTCGGCTACGGGGAGATCCCCGCCGCGGCGTTGTTCCTGGCCCCGTCGGCCTCGTCCTCGTCGCTGGACGCCTCGGTCAAGGAGGAGCCGGTCGCCCTCGACGCCCTGGCGGCCACGCTCATGGAGCACACCGAGCGCAGCGACGGGTGGACGGTCGTGGGGGCCCGGGCGTCCCTGCCGCGGGCCCTGCTGCGCGACGGCCTCGTGCTCGTCGACACGCCGGGCGTGGGGGGCCTGGCGTCGAGCCACTCCGCCAACACGGTCGCCGCCCTGCCCAGTGCCGACGCGGTGATCCTGGTGTCCGATGCCTCCAGCGAGTTCACCGCCCCCGAGGTCACCTTCCTGCGCCAAGCCCTCAGCGCGTGTCCGACGGTCCTGTGCGTGCTCTCCAAGACCGACCTCTACCCCCAGTGGCGTCGCGTGCTCGAGATCGACCGGGGGCACCTCGAGCGCCTCGACCTGCGGCTGCCGACGATGGCGATCTCGTCCAACCTGCGCCTCGCCGCGGTGTCCCACGAGGACGCCGCCCTCAACGAGGAGTCCGGGTTCCCCGGGTTGGTGCGCTACCTGCATACCGACGTGCTGGGCCGCCGAGAGCAGCTGACCATGCGCTCGACCGCCCATGACGTGACGAACGTCGTCGGCAACCTGCGCCTCACCCTCGCCGCCGAGCGCGACGCCCTGCAGGACCCCGCCGCCGTTCCCGAGATGGTGCGCCGGCTCAACGAGGCCCGCACGCAGGCCGACGAGCTGAAGCGGCGCTCCTCCCGGTGGCAGTCGACCCTCTCGGACGGGGTCGCCGACCTCAACGCCGACCTCGACCACGACCTTCGCGACCGGATACGGCTCGTCATGCGGGAAGCAGAGGAGGCGATCGACGCGCGCGACCCCGCGTCGGCGTGGGAGGAGTTCGCGCTCTGGTACGAGCAGCGCATCTCGGCGGCCGTCGCCGACACGTTCCTCTGGGCCGAGAGCAACGCGGGCTGGCTCGTCGAGCAGGTCGGACAGCACTTCTCCGAGGACTCCCAGACCTTGAGCCCCGGGTTCCACCTCGACGACACCCGGGGCATCGTCGACCCCGTGCACGCGCTGGGCAACCTCGACACGGATCGCCTCAACACCCTCCAGAAGATGCTCGTGGGGCTGCGCGGCTCCTACGGCGGCATTCTCATGTTCGGCCTCCTCACCGGCCTGGTCGGGATCCCGCTCGTCAACCCCCTCTCGGTCGGAGCCGGAGTGCTCCTCGGCGGCAAGGCCTACCGAGACGACGCCGACACCCGGCTGAAGCGGCGGCGGTCGGAGGCCAAGATGATGATCCGGCGCTATGCCGACGACGTGAACTTCTACGTGTCCAAGCAGCTCAAGGACCGTCTCCGGGTCGTGCAGCGCCTGGTCCGCGACCACTACGGCGATGTCGCGGAGGAGCTGTCGCGGTCACTGCGCGACTCAGTCACCACTGCGCAGAATGCGGCCACGGCGAGCACGACCGACCGCGAGCGGCGGCTGGGGGAGGTCCGCCGGGCGCTCGCCGAGCTCGACGAGCTCACCAACGCCGCGCAGCAGCTCCAGCGTCAGCCTTCGGGCGCACCGGGCGCACCGGGCGCACCGGGTTCCCAGGGTGTCCCGCCGACCCCGGTCGCCTCCCGATGACCCGGTGGACGAGGTGCCCGCGATGACGACCGCGTACACCGCGCCGACGACCGACACCGCACAGGACCTGCTATCCGAGGCAACCCGCGTCCTCGGACACGACAAGGCCGCCCTGGTGCGGCTCGGCGCCGCCCGTGACCGGCTCGGGGAGCCGCTCCGCGTGGCGTTGGCGGGCAAGGTCAAGGCGGGCAAGTCCACCCTGCTCAACGCCTTCCTCGGCGAGCAGGTGGCACCCACGGACACCGGCGAGTGCACGAGGGTGGTGACATGGTACCGCCACGGCTCCATCCCCAAGGTCACGGTCGTCCCCCGCTCCGGGCGCCCTCTCCCGCAGCCGGTCCGGCGGGTCCGCGGACGGCTCGCCCTCACGACCGCCGACCTGCCGCCGGAGGACGTCGACCGCATCGACGTGCGGTGGCCCTCCCCGGGGCTCCAGCAGCTCGTCCTCGTCGACACCCCCGGCCTGGCGTCGTTGTCGGAGGAGCTCAGCCGTCAGTCGACCGCGGCCCTGACGCCGGGCGACACCGCGCCCGTCGTCGATGCGGTGGTCTACCTGATGCGCCACCTGCACGCGAGCGACGCCGACTTCCTCGAGGCCTTCCGCGACCAGCAGGCGATGGCCAACCAGCCCGCCATGACCCTGGCCGTCCTGTCCCGTGCCGACGAGGTCGGGGCCGGCCGGATCGATGCGCTGCTGTCGGCCGGGAGGGTCGCCGACCGATACCGCGCCGACCCCGCCGTGCGCGCCCTGTGCCTCGACGTCGTCCCCGTCGCCGGACTGCTCGCCGAGAGCAGCCGGACCCTGAGGCAGGTCGAGTTCGAGGCCCTGCGCGAGCTGTCCACGCTCGACCGGGCTCAACGGGAGGCTCTGTTGCTCTCCGCGGACCGGTTCGTGTCGACCCCCCTCGACGACCTACCGGCCGCCGGCCCCGCGATCCGTCGGACGCTGATCGACCGGTTCGGGGTGTTCGGGGTGCGGCTGGCCGTGGTCCTCATCCGCGACGGCTACGCCACGGGGTCGGCCCTCGCCGACGAGCTGGTCAGGCGCAGCGGGCTCGGCGAGGTGTCGCGGATCCTCACGACCCAGTTCGCCGCCCGGGCCGATGCGCTCAAGGGACGCTCGGCCCTGCTCACCCTGCGTCATGAGCTCGGCCCGCACCAGGGCGAACCAGCGGTGGCCAATCTGCTCGCCCGGGTGGAGGTATGCCTGCGCTCGCACCATGACGTGGAGGAGCTGACCCTCGTCACCACGTTGCGCACCGCTCCTCCCCCGGAGCTGACCGGGGATCTCGTGGCCGAGGCGGAGGTCATCCTCGGCGGCGGCGGCACCAGTGCGGCGGAGCGGTTGCGCCGCGACCCCAGCACCGGGGCCGACGTGCTGGTCGACGACGCCGTCGACGGGGTGCAGCGGTGGCGGCTCGTGCAGAGCGACCCCGCCTCGGGCGAGGCCACCCGCAACCTGTGCCGCGTCGTCATCCGGAGCCTGGAGGGCATCCTCGCCCAGCTCGACGGCGAACCCCGGTCCGCCTGAGCGCCGACGCTCGTACGCGGCCGGGCGACCGACGTCGTCGGCCGGCCGGGCCGTGCCCCGGTCAGCGCGTGCGCGGGTCCGGGACGACGCTGTCCGCGCCCTCGGCACCGTCGGCACCGTCGGCACCCTCGGCACCTTCGGCACCGTCGGCACCGTCGAAGGTGTCGGCAGCGTCGGTCTCCTCGGCCTCGTCGGCGCGCCTGGTCCGGATCCACCGCGTCACCGAGGGCGCGAAGGCGCGCACCGCCGCCGTCAGGGCCACCAGCGCGCTGATCCCGAGCACGGCGACGACCAACCACCCCTGCCAGGCGGACAACGGGATCACCAACGAGCATCCGGCGGCGACGACGACATGCACGACCGCCAACGGCACCATGATCATCCTGGGCCACCGCCGACGGCGCAGGAGGATGGTCGCGAAGCCCCACTCCACCAGGCCGACGACGAGCAGCACGGCCAGCACCCCGTAGATGATGAACGGGCTCACCTCCGCGAGCCGGACGTCGCTCACGTCCGGGTCCTGCTGACGAAGCAGGTCGACCAGGTTGGCGACGAGACCGGCCCGCGTGAGGAACAAGGTGACGACCGCGAAGAAGAGCATCGACATGCTCACGAACCACAGGGACTGCGCGCGCAGGATCGGGCGCGGGATCGCATCGCGACCAACGACGGGCGCCGGCGTCCGGTCCGACAGCTCGGGGCGTTCCGGACGGGCCATCGGCGTGGCCGTCCACGTCCTCGTCGGTTCGCTCACCTTGGCCGGCCCGTCAGCCGCATCGACGCGGCGGTCGTCCCCGGTTGGACTCATGCCCCCAGGGTAGGACCACAACCTCGTCCCGTTCACCGGCGATCAGACCCTGCCCCTGGGCCCGTAGCGCCCTTCAGCGCCACCCCGACGCGTCGACCCCACCGGGCACGTCGCCGTCAGGGTCGTACGGTCGGCGGGTGAACCGGAACGACGCCAGGTCGAGGTGGCTCACCGCCCCACGACCGTCACGCACGACCCGCAGCGGCTCACCGTCGTAGTAGCCGTCCAGCCCAACCCACGTGCCGTCGCCGACGGCGCGGAACCGCGCGCCGCGACCCTGACCGGGGACGCCGAGCTCCAGACCGCCGTCCGGGGCGGCCTTGACCAGGGTGACCGACGGGCCCCAGTGCCAGAGCCCGACGACCTCGATGGCCTCGGTGCTCGACCCCCTGGCGGACCAGGGCTTCGGCTCCAGCGGCTCGCGTTCGCGGACGAGGGTGAGCAGGTCGCGGGCGAACGACAGGGGGGCGCTCGTCGTGTTGGCGAAGACGACGACACCGTCACCGCTCTCCACATCGACCTGCAGCCCGGCCAGGAAGCCGGGCATGGAGCCGCCGTGTCCCGCATACCGCCGGCCCGCGTCGTTCCACACCTGGAAGCCGAGGCCATGACCGGCGGTCCACGGCTGGCCGGGCAGGTCGCTGACCGCCTGCACGACGAGCATCTCGGCCAGCGTGTCGGTGGCGAGGACCTCACCGGTGTCGCCGGCCAGGAACGCCGCCCAACGGGCCAGGTCCTGCGTCGTCGACCAGAGCTGGCCGGCGGGCGCCATCGCGCCGCCGTCGTGCTCCGGCTCAGCCAGGAGCAGGTCGGCGAACGGGTGCACCGCGAGCCCCTGAGCCGCGGCGCCGGCTGGACGGGTCGTGGTGCGCCCCATCGCCAGCGGCGTCAGCAGGTCACGGGCGACGACGTCGGCCCACGGCTGCTGGTGAGCCCGCGTGACCAGCTCGCCCAGAGCGGCATACCCGACGTTGCTGTAGTGGTAGCGGCCGCCGGCGCGCATCCGCAGGACCGGCGACGGCGACATCAGTGCGTCCCAGCCGCCTCCGGGGGTGCGCTCCCACCACGGTCCGTCGGTCTCCGACTGCAGCCCGGACGTATGCGTGAGCAGCTGCGCGATCGTGGCCCGGCCGAACGCGCTGCCCGGCACGTGGTCGTCGAACCGGTCGTCGAGGTCGAGCCGGCCGGCGTCCCGCAGCCGCATCACGGCCACTGCGACGAACGTCTTGGTGATCGAGCCGATCCGGTACTGCGTATCAGGATTCGCGGGTATGCCGCCCTCCCGGCCGTCGACGGTCCCGCGCGCGTCGGCCCAGACCAGCTGACCCCGGCGGACGACTCCCGCCGCGACGGACGGCAGCCGCTGGGCGCGCTGCTCGACGCCGAGCCGGGTGGACAGCAGGCGGGCGGTGGCCGGGTCGAGGGCCGGCTCGGGCTCGCTCACCGTCAGGACTTCTTCGTCGCCGCGCTCTTGCGGACCGTGGTCTTCTTGGCGGCGGTCTTCTTCGCGGTGGTCTTCTTGACCGCCGTCTTCTTCACCGCGCGCTTGCGGGTCGTGGGACCCTTGGCCCGCTTCTCGGCGAGCAGCTCGAACCCGCGTTCCGGCGTGATCGTCCCGGGGTCGTCGTCGCGCCGCAGCGTCGCGTTGGTGTCACCGTCGGTGACGTAGGCGCCGAACCGACCGTCCTTGACCACGACCGGCTTGCCTGACACCGGGTCGGCGCCGAGCTCCTTGAGCGGGGCAACGGCCGCGCGGCCCCGCTGCTTGGGCTGGGCGTAGATCGCGAGCGCCTCGTCGAGCGTGACGTCGAACAGCTGCTGCTCGGTCACCAGTGACCGGGAGTCGGTGCCCTTCTTGAGGTAGGGGCCGTAACGGCCGTTCTGCGCCGTGATCTCGGTGTTGGTACCGTCCTCCTCGGTGGCGACGCCGACGACGCGGGGCAGGGACAGCAGCTTGAGCGCGGTGTCGAGGTCGATGGTCGCGAGGTCCATGTCCTTGAACAGCGACGCGGTGCGCGGCTTGGCCTTGGCCGCCTTGCTGCGGGTCTTGGGCGCGTCCTCGGGCTCCTCCGGGAGGACCTCGGTGACGTAGGGCCCGTAGCGTCCGGACTTGGCGATGATCTCGTTGTCCGACAACGGGTCTCGGCCGAGCACGCGCCCGTCGTCGGCCGCCGCCTCGAGCAGCTCACGGGCCTTGGCCGGCGTCATCTCGTCGGGGGCGATGTCGTCGTTGATCGTGGCCCGACGCGGAGTGTCGGGCCCGTCGGACGGCGGGCCGTCGAGCAGCACCTCACCGGTGGACGGGTCGACAGCGGCCGGGGTGACCTCCTCGACATAGGGGCCGTAGCGACCCACCCGGACCACCATGCCGTCGCCGAGCGGGATGGTCGAGATCTCGCGGGCATCGATCTCGCCGAGGTCGGCGACCAGCTCCTTGAGACCCTCCGCGGTCGCGGCCTCGTCACCGAAGTAGAACCGGTGCAGCCATGCCACCCGCTGCTCGTCGCCGTTGGCGATGCGGTCGAGGTCCTCCTCCATGGAGGCGGTGAAGTCGTAGTCGACGAGCCGCGGAAAGTGCTCCTCAAGCAGCCGGGTCACGGCAAAGGCCAACCACGTCGGCACCAGGGCAGAGCCCCGGGCACCGACGTAGCCGCGGTCCTGGATCGTGCCCATGATCGACGCATACGTCGACGGCCGGCCGATTCCCCTCTCCTCCATGGCTTTGACGAGCGTGGCCTCGGTGTAGCGCGGCGGCGGCTGCGTCTCGTGGCCGTCAGCCTCCGTGCGGATCACCGCGAGCGGGACGCCCTCGCCGAGCTTCGGCAGCCGGCGCTCCTCCTGCGCGATCTCCTTGCGCTTCTTGCTGGCCGCCTCGTCGCGGCCCTCCTCGTAGGCGGCGAGGAAGCCGCGGAGGGTGATGACCGTGCCGCTGGCGGTGAACTCCGCCGAGCGCGCGACCTCGACATTGTCCAGGGTCGCCGTGAGCTTGACCGTCGCCGTCGAGCCGCTGGCGTCGGCCATCTGCGAGGCCACGGTGCGCTTCCAGATCAACTCGTAGAGCGCGAACTCGTCGCCGCGCAGCTCGCCGGCCACCTGTGCCGGGGTGCGGAACCGGTCACCCGCCGGGCGGATCGCCTCGTGGGCCTCCTGCGCGTTCTTGACCTTGCCGGTGTAGCGGCGGGCCTCGGTGGGCACGTAGTCGGCGCCGTAGAGGTCGCGGGCCTGGCTGCGCGCTGCAGTGATCGCGCTCTCCGACAACGTGATCGAGTCGGTGCGCATGTAGGTGATGTAGCCGTTCTCGTAGAGCCGCTGCGCCACGCGCATCGCGTTTTTCGAGCTGAGCCGCAGCTTGCGGGAGGCCTCCTGCTGGAGGGTCGACGTCGTGAACGGCGCCGCCGGGCGTCGGGTATAGGGCTTCTCGTTGACGCTCGTGACCGAGACTGCGGACTGCGGCACCGCCGCGGCGATGGCCCGGGCCATCCGCTCGTCGAGGTGGACGACGGTCTTGGCCTTGAGCTCGCCGGCGTCGGTGAAGTCACGGCCGGTGGCGACGCGCTCGCCGTCGACGGCGCTCAGCCGCGCGGTGAAGGCGTCGGCGTCGACGAGGGCGCCACTGCTGGAACGGGTGGTGAACTCGCCCTCGACGTCCCAGTAGGACGCCATGACGAACGCCATCCGCTCACGCTCGCGCTCGACGACCATGCGGGTCGCGACCGACTGCACGCGACCGGCGGACAGGCCCTGGCGGACCTTGCGCCACAACACCGGCGAGACCTCGTAGCCGTAGAGCCGGTCGAGGATGCGCCGGGTCTCCTGCGCATCGACGAGGCGGGTGTCGAGCTCGCGGGTGTCGGTGACGGCGCGCTGGATGGCCTCACGGGTGATCTCGTGGAAGACCATCCGTTTGACCGGCACGTGCGGCTTGAGGGTCTCGAGCAGGTGCCACGCGATGGCCTCGCCCTCGCGGTCCTCATCTGTCGCGAGGTAGAGCTCGTCGGCATCCTTCATCAGCCGCTTGAGCTCGGCGACCTTCTTCCGCTTGTCGGCGTCGACGACGTAGTAGGCCTCGAACCCGTTGTCGACGTCGATGGCGAACTTGCCGAACGGGCCCTTCTTCATCTCGGGCGGCAGCTCCGACGGGTTCGGCAGGTCACGGATGTGCCCCACCGACGCCTCGACGTCGAACTCCCCTCCGAGGTAGCCGGCGATGGTCTTGGCCTTGGCCGGCGACTCGACGATGACGAGCTTGCGGCCCTTCCCTGCTGCCACGGCATACCTGCACTCTCGGTATCACGCGACCACGTGCAGCGGATTCGTCGCTGCTCCGACGTGGGTCGCGGATGCACACGCTAAACCCTGGAACCGCCAACCCTGCACAGGCGCGACAATTGATTGATGATTCAACTGTCTGTATCATCGGGTCATGACGTCGCAACCGGTCCTCTACCTCAGCCACGGCGCTCCCCCGCTGGCCGACGACGCGACATGGACCCGCGAGCTCTCCGACTGGTCCACGTCGATGCTGGCCATCCGCGAGAAGCCGGCCAACATCCTGATGGTCTCCGCGCACTGGGAGGAGGCGCCGCTCGCGTTGTCCTCGACCACGGGCGCCCCGCTGACCTACGACTTCTGGGGCTTCCCGCAGCGCTACTACGAGGTGACGTATGCCGCCCCGGCCGCGCCGGAGCTGGCCGACGAGGTGACCCGCCTGGTCGCCGCGCCCGGCACCCCTGTGCACCGCGACGAGGGGCGCGGCCTCGACCACGGTGCCTACGTGCCGCTCGTCGAGATGTTCCCCGACGCCGACGTGCCGGTGCTGCAGATGTCAATGCCGACCCTCGACCCGCGTGCGCTGTTCCGGCTCGGCCAGAAGCTGGCGCCGCTGCGTGACGCCGGCACCCTCATCGTCGGATCAGGGTTCACGACGCACAACCTGCGCGGGTTCGACCCCTCCCTGCCGCCCGATGCGCCCGCGCCGGGCTGGTCGACCGAGTTCGACGCCTGGGCCGAGGAGGCGATGGCCCACGAGGACGTCGACGCCCTGCTCGACTTCCTCGACAAGGCCCCGGCCGCGCATACCGCCCACCCCCGCACCGAGCACTTCGCCCCGCTGTTCGTCTCGCTCGGCGCGGCCTACGGCGCCGACGGCAACGGCCGGCGGGGCGCCCGCAGCGTCATTGACGGCTTCTGGTTCGGCCTGAGCAAGCGGTCCTGGCAGCTCGGCTGAGTCTCCGCGCGCATACCCCCAACTGGGAGGCGTCACTCCCTTCGCTCACCCCCCGGCTTGACCCGCCAAAGGTCACCTCTGGCGGTGTCGTTGATGTCGAGAGGTCACAATCGGCCGCATACCGAGGCCCGGCGCGACCGAAGGTGACCACTCGCGGTGAGTGAACGGCCAGAGGTGACCTTTGGCGTCGGAAGCCTGGGTTCGTGGGGGCCCTCTCGGGCGCGCTCTGGTCGGCGGACGCGCCCCCGGCTTGACCCGCCAAAGGTCACCTCTGGCGGTGTCGTCGATGTCGAGAGGTCACAATCGGCCGCATACCGAGACCGGGCGCGACCGAAGGTGACCACTTGCGGTGAGCAGAACGACCAGAGGTGACCTTTGGCCCAGGAAACGCGGGGTCGGGACCCGGGCGCCGACCTCAGCAGAACGGGCCCGGTATGCCCGGGTGTCGGGAATGCCTGGCCGCTCCAGGGACTTGGCCCTTGGTGTGACCGCTCCCACATCCTTGCCCGACGTGTCGGAAGCGGCGGTCGGGTTCCGGTCCGAGCGTGGCCCCGTGCTCATCGCCCTGATGGTCTCGACCGGACTCATCGCCGTCGACGCGACCATCCTGGCGACCGCCGTCCCCTCCATCGTCAAGGACCTGGGCGGCTTCGCCTCGTTCCCGTGGCTGTTCTCGGTCTACCTGCTCGCCCAAGCGGTCTCCGTCCCCGTCTACGCCAAGCTCGCCGACACCGTGGGCCGCAAACCGCTCATGCTGTTGGGAATCGCGTTGTTCCTTGCCGGGTCGGTGCTCTGTGGCTTCGCCTGGTCGATGCCCGCCCTCATCGCCTTCCGCGCCGTGCAGGGCCTCGGCGCCGGCGCCGTGCAGCCCATGGCGATCACCATCGCGGGTGACATCTACAGCGTGGCCGAGCGAGCGCGGGTCCAGGGTTACATCGCCAGCGTCTGGGGCATCTCCTCCGTCGTCGGTCCGGCCCTGGGTGGCCTGTTCTCCCAGCTCGACGCGTGGCGATGGATCTTCTTCGTCAACGTGCCCCTCACGGTGCTGGCCGCGCTGCTGATCCTGCGCAACTTCCACGAGCAGATCGAGAAGCGCCGGCACCAGATCGACTACGCCGGCGCCGTCCTGCTCATGGCCTCGATGACCCTCCTCATCCTCGGCGTGCTCGAGGGCGGCCAGGCCTGGGCGTGGAGCTCACCGGTGAGCATGGCCGTCTTCGCAGCCGGTGCCGTCCTGCTCGGGGCCTTCGTGCTCGTCGAGCGACGTGCGGCCGAACCCGTGCTCCCGCTCTGGGTGCTCAGCCGCCGGCTGCTCCTGACGACCAGCCTCCTGGCCCTGGGCGTGGGCGCCGTCCTCATCGGCCTCTCCTCCTACGTGCCGACCTACCTCGAGGGCGCCATCGGGTCCCCGCCGCTCGTGGCCGGTCTCGCCCTGGCGGCCCTGACCATCGGGTGGCCGATCGCCGCGGCCTTCTCGGGGAAGCTGTTCTACCTGCGCTATGGCTTCAAACCCACCGTCCTCATCGGGATGGGGTTCATCCTGGCGGGGATAGCCCTGCTGACCGCCCGCGCGTATGCGCCCGACGTCGCCGTCGTGGCGGTCGGCTGCTTCGTCATGGGTCTCGGCCTGGGTCTCGTGGCGTCCCCCAGCCTCATCGCCGCCCAGGCCAGCGTCGAGTGGGACCAGCGAGGGGTCGTGACCGGAGCGAACATGTTCGCTCGCTCGATCGGCAGCGCCGTGGGCGTCGCGATCTTCGGCGCCGTGGCCAACGGGATCATCGCGCGGGGCGGCGGTCCCACCGTGCCGACGGCGGTCCGCGACGGGGCGGCGGCCGTGTTCTGGGCCGTCCTCATCGCCTCCGTCGTGACGACGGTGATCGCCCTGTTCATGCCCAAGGTCCAGGCCGACGTCGAACCGGCGGCCAGCAGCTAGCTCAGACCCGTCTCAGCGCCGCACACCGCCGGCTCACCATCAGCTCGGCCTGTAGCTCGGAGCGCTGCACCCCCTTGGAGGGGTGTGGGGCTCCGAGCTCGTCACGGGGCCGTCACGCGGCGTGGGCCTGCCCGGCGGCAAGCCGGTTGGCCGACCGGGTCCAGAGGGCCAGGGCGACGACGCCGGCGACGATCTGCGGGATGAACGACGCGGCCCGCCACACCAGCAGCCGCCGTGGCCACCCCCGGAGAGGTACCGAGGGCGACGAGCAGCGCGACCATCGCCGCGTCGACGGTCCCCAGCCCACCGGGCGTGACCGGCACGAGTAGACCCAGCTGGCTGACAGCGAACCCCGCGAACGCCACGAGCACTGGCGTACCCGCCGCATCCCACCCCTCCAGGCCACGCAGCGACAGGTAGAGCACGACGAACTGGGCCACGGCCACGCCGAGCTGGGCTCCGGTGATGGCCAGCCAGCGGCGGCGCACCAGGTCGGTGATCCCGGCCCGGAAACCGACGACCGCTTCGGACAAGGACGGCACCTTCGTCCGGATGCGCTGTGGCAGCCGGGTCACCAGCGCGTCGCCCCAGCACCCGACCCGCGTGGCGGCGGCCTCGCTGCGCATGATCAGCGCGAAGCCGACCACCAGCACGATGAGCGCCGCCAAGCCGAGCACCGCCCCGAGGACGTAGGACCCGGCGGCCTTCCCGGAGACGACCAGCGCCAGGACGCCGAGCACCGGCAGCCCGAGGGTGACGAAGAGGCCCCAGACGCCGATGGCCGCGATGGCCGCGGCGGCCGCCACGGCGGGGTACCCCCACGAGGCGAACATGGCGTACTGCACCCCGAGCCCGAAGGCCCCGCCGCCGGGCACGCCGTTGCCGATGGCGAAGGCGGCCTGGTTCAGCTGCTGGGCGTGGAGGAAGCCCAGCCCGGGAGCCGCCGCCACGAACGGCAGCCCGTACCAGACGAGGTAGACGACCACCGCCACGACGATCAGCAGGAGGGCCGGTACCGACATGGTGTGCAGCGCGTCGGCCGCCGCCGAGTACGAGCCGACCTGAGGCATCACCCGGAAGACGATGAGGGCGAGGACGGCGATCTCGACGACCGCGAGGATGATGACCCGGCGCTTGCTCAGCCCCGTGCGGGCTCGCGGCGCGGCCGTCTCGCTCACGCCGGGCGCTCCGCCGGCGCGGGCGGAACGGTCGTCAGGCTGGACGGGCTGCTCAGCTCACCCCAGCTGCGGACCTGGCGGGCCACCGCCTGGCTGGCCCGGGCCATCTCCTCGGCCACGACGCGCTTCTCCGCCCAGGTGCGCTCCCGGTTGCGCAGCGCGTGCTCGATCCGGAGCATCTCGTCGTCCCCGACGGGCAGCTGGTAGGTCTGGGACACCATCGTGGGGATCGTGGCCCGGTAGTCGTGGCCCCGGGCGACGAACACCCCGGGCACGAAGTCGAGCGCGTTGACCACATCGACGAGGCCCATGAGCATCGAGGTGTAAGGCATCCACATCGCCGTCTTCGGCACACCCGGGGGGCGCGGGCCGCGACGCGGCAGCCAGTCCGGCCGCACCACGGTCATCCGCGGGGTGAACTTGGTGATGGGGTCCTCGTGGTTGTTCAGCAGGACATAGGTCGGGCGCGTGTCGCGCGCCGCCAGCGCCGTGTCCCACTCGGTCACGGTGGCCACCTCCACCACGGCGGAGTCCGGGTCCGTATGGGTGGGGTCGCTGCGCCAGTTGCTCGCCCACCGGCTGGCCGCCGGCGTGCCGAGGAACAGCGCACCGCTCACACCGGCCCGCTTGAGCCCGGCGCTGCCCTCGTGGAGGAAGCAGTTCTGCAGCGTCTGGGCACCGAGCGACTCACCGAACAGCAGCAGCCTGGGACGGCGCTCCTCGGGGATCGCCCGCAGCCGCCACACGATGGCGTTGAGCAGGGTGAGGTTCTGCTCGCGCGCCATCCGGACCCGGTCCAGCGAGAGGAACGAGGGGCGCAGGGAGTACTGGATGCCGACGGTCGCGCAGTCGCCGCGGGTGAGGTACTCCAGGGCCTCGATGGCGACGTAGTTGATGTAGCCCGTGCCAGTCGGGGACGTGAGCAGGATGACCGACCGGTCGAAGGCGCCGAACCGCTCGAGGTCCTCCATGACCATGCCCACCCGGGCGCCGACGCTCTCGGCCGACTCCAGGCCCGCGAAGCAGCGGATGGGGTCCTTGACCTTGTCGACCGGCGTCTCGGTGACCGCCCCGATCTCCTGGCGGCTCAGGGACATGGCCACCAGCCGGACCCCTTCGCGGCCGAGCGTCTGCCAGTCGGTCTGCGAGTCCGGGCCGCCACTGACGACCGGTGACGTCGGAGGGGTCGTGTAGGCCGCGTCGATCGCCGACCCGCCGGCCTCGGCGTGGTGGTAGAGGTACTCCACCCCCACCCCGACGGCCCCCAGGATGCCGGACAGGAAGGCGGCGTGCCCAAGGAGCACCGCGTAGGGGTCGCTGCCCGGCACGGCTCGCCGCACGACGTCGGCGATCCAGCCGGAGACCACGCCCTCGACACCGGAGACGAGGTTGAGGGCCACCGCGACGCCGAGCCCCATCCCGAGGGAGATCGGCAGGCTGGTGGCCCGGTCCTCGGGCTTGGCATCCGGACGGAGCTGCTGGCCGGTCAACCGGTCGACGGAGGTCTCGGACCGGGACGCGATGACCGGGTCGTAACCCTCCGAGCGGCGTATCAGCCCCGACGAGATGACGGCCCCGGCGAGGAAACCGGTGGCGGGGGCGACGACGCGCAGCACGGGCGCCCGCTCCCCGTAGAGCCGCTCGACCTCGTCGGCGGCGGAGACGACCATGGTGGCGCTGCCGATCCGCAACAGCCGGATCCCCAGGGTGCGCAGCAGCGCTCGCTCGGTCGGCTCCCCGGGGCGGTACGGCAGGGCCGCGTATGCCGCGAGACCGGCCACCGTCGTCCCGGCGGCGACGAGGGACTCCATATGGCGGCGACCGACGGGGTCGTTCCCGTGCCCGGTCCACGAGCAGACGAGCCCGGCCACCACCTGGTGCCGGGCTTGCGCGTTCATCACGAGCCCGTGCTGGATGGCGGATGCCAACCCGGTGAGCAGCACCTGCTCGCGGCGGCCCCGGGGCATGAGGCTCGGTGTGAACGAGACGCCGGCGGCGACGGTCGACAGCATGGCCGCCGCTCTCCCGGCCGGACTGCCGCCCACGAGAAGGCGGGTCACGATCGACAGCGGCTTCGTCAGACGCACCTCAGACCTCGTTCTCCTGGGCCAACTCATCCTCGTCAACGGATCATGCCAGTCCGGGCGGGTCGGCGGGAGGGACTCAGGGACGTCGGGCCATCCGCGCACCGGCCAGCACGGGACCTGAACCCTGCGCCCCCTGCGCCCCCTCGGCGTTCGTGTCGAGGTCGTCGGCCGCGCCACTGAACTGAGCGGCATACAGCCTGGCGTATGCGCCGTCCCGCGCCAGCAGCTCGTCGTGCGTGCCCTGCTCGACGATCTGGCCGTCCTCCATGACGAGGATGACGTCGGCGTCACGGATCGTCGAGAGCCGGTGGGCGATGACGAAGCTCGTGCGGTCGCTGCGCAGGGCGGCCATCGCGTGCTGGACGAGCAGCTCGGTGCGGGTGTCCACCGACGACGTCGCCTCGTCGAGGATGAGCAGCTCGGGTGCGGCGAGGAACGCCCGGGCGATGGTGAGCAGCTGCTTCTCGCCGGCGGAGATGTTGCCGGCCTCGGAGTCGAGCAGCGTGTCGTAGCCGTCCGGGAGGGAGTGGACGAACCGGTCGACGTAGGTCGCCCGCGCCGCCGCGAGGATCTCCTCCTCGGCGGCGTCCGGACGGGCGTACGCGATGTTGTCCCGGATGGATCCCTGAAACAGCCAGGTGTCCTGGAGCACCATGCCGATCCTCGAGCGCAGGTCGTGCCGTGACATCGCGGTGATGTCGACACCGTCGAGGGTGATCCGCCCGGCGTTGAGCTCGTAGAACCGCATCACGAGGTTGACGAGCGTCGTCTTGCCGGCGCCGGTCGGGCCGACGATGGCGACCGTCTGGCCCGGTTCGACGCAGAGGTCGAGGTGCTCGATGAGTGGCTTGTCGGGCGTGTAGGAGAAGCTCACGTCCTCGAACGCGACCCGACCTCGGGACGGGCCGTGCCGGCCGTCGAGGGCCGGGGTGCTCGCCGGATCCGGTTGCTGCTCGGGCGCGTCGAGCACCTCGAACACCCGCTCGGCAGAGGCGACCCCCGACTGCAGGAGGTTGGCCATGGAGGCGACCTGGGTGAGCGGCTGGGTGAACTGGCGGGAGTACTGGATGAACGCCTGCACGTCGCCGAGCGACATGCTCCCCGACGCGACCCGCAGGCCGCCGACCACGGCGATGACGACGTAGTTGAGGTTTCCGATGAACATCATCGACGGCATGATGATGCCGCTGATGAACTGCGCGCCGAAGGCGGCGGAGTACAGCTCGCCGTTCTTCTCGTCGAAGGCCGCCTGCGACTCCTTCTGCCGGCCGAACACCTTGACCAGTCCGTGGCCGGTGAACGTCTCCTCGATGATGCCGTTGAGCTGACCGGTGTTCTTCCACTGCTGCGCGAACAGCTTCTGCGAGCGCTTGGCGATGGTCGTCGTGATCCAGATGGAGATGGGGATCGTGACCAGGGCGATGAGGGCCAGGGACCACGAGATGCTGAACATCAGCGCGACGACCGCGACCACGGTGAGCAGCGAGGTGAGCAGCTGGCTCAGCGTCTGCTGGAGGCTCTGCTGCACGTTGTCGACGTCGTTGGTGACGCGGCTGAGCAGCTCGCCCCGCGGCTGGCCGTCGAAGTAGGGCAGCGGCAGCCGGTTGAGCTTGGCCTCGACGTCGGCCCGCAGCCGGTTGACCGTCCGCGTGACGACCCCGGCGAGGATCCACCCGGACGCCCACTGCAGCAGTGCGCCGAGGAGGTAGAGGCCCATGACGAGGGTGAGCACCTGGCCGAGGGCGGTGAAGTCGATGCCCTGGCCAGGGACGACGTTCATCCCGCTGAGCAGGTCGGCGAGCTGGCCCTGACCCTGGGCCCGCAGGCCCTGGATGACCTGGTCCTTGGTGGCCCCGGCCGGCAGCCGGGCACCGAAGAAGCCCTCGAAGATGATGTTCGTGGCGTGACCCAGGATCTTCGGGCCGACCGCTGTGAGGACGACGCTGACGACGGCGAGCGCGATGACGACGAGGACCAGGGCCCGCTCGGGACGCAGCCGGCGCATGAGGCGCCTGGCCGACGGGAGGAAGCTCTTGGACTTCTCGCCGGGCATCGCCATCCCCATCGGGCCGCGGCCCTGGTGGGGGTTGCGGCCCGGCCCGCGCCGGGCTTCGGCCGCCTTCTCCTCGGCGGACTTCACACCTTCGCTCATGCCGCTGCCTCCACGCCGCGCTGGGACAGGACGATCTCCTGGTAGGTCTCGCAGCTCACGAGCAGCTCGTCATGTCGGCCCTGCCCGACGACCTGTCCGTCGTCGAGGACGACGATGTGGTCGGCGTCGATGATGGTCGAGACCCGTTGAGCGACGACGATGACCGTCGCGTTGCGGGTCACCGGACGCAGCGCGGCTCGTAGCCGGGCGTCGGTCGTCAGGTCGAGGGCCGAGAAGGCGTCGTCGAAGAGGTAGACCTCGGGTCGGCGCACCAGGGCCCGGGCGATGGCGAGCCGCTGCCGCTGCCCACCCGAGACGTTGGTGCCGCCCTGGCTGATGGGCGCCTCCAGCTGGCCGGGCATCCGCTCCACGAAGTCCTGGGCCTGCGCGATCCGCAGCGCCTCCCAGAGGTCGTCGTCCGTGGCGTCGGGGTTGCCGTAGCGCAGGTTGCTGGCGACGGTGCCCGTGAACAGGTAGGGGCGCTGGGGCACCAGGCCGATGCGCGACCAGAGGGTGTCGAGGTCGATCTCGCGCACGTCGACACCACCCACCAGGAGGGAGCCGCCGGTGATGTCGAACAGCCGGGGCACGAGGTTGACCAGGGTCGTCTTCCCGGCTCCGGTGCTACCGATCACAGCCGTCGTCTGCCCCGGCTCGGCGCGGAAGCTGACCTCCCGGAGCACGGCGGCCGCCGCTCCGGGGTAGTAGAAGTCGACGTGGTCGAAGACGACCGCCGACCCCGACGCAAGCGTGGTGACCGGGTTGGCCGGCTCGACCACCGAGGACGGGGGATCGAGCACCTCGCTGATCCGCTCGGCCGACACCGACGCCCGGGGGATCATCATCGCCATGAAGGTGGCCATCATGACCGCGAACAGGATCTGGATCAGGTAGGCCATGAACGCGGTGAGCGAGCCGATCTGCAGGTCGCCGCTCCCGACCCGCGCGGCTCCGAACCACAGCACGCCCACGGTCGAGGCGTTGAGGATGGTCATGACGATCGGGAAGATGACCGCCTGCAGCCGGCCCACGCTGAGGGCGGTGCCGGTGAGCGTCGCGTTGGCCTCACCGAAGCGCTCCGTCTCGTAGTCCTCGCGGACGAACGCCCGCACGACGCGGATGCCGGTGATCTGCTCGCGCAGGATGCGGTTCACGCTGTCAATCGAGACCTGCATGATGCGGAACTGCGGGATCATCCGCCGGATCACCAGGCCGACGGCGACGGCGAGCAGGGGCACGGCCACGGCAACCAGCCAGGACAGGCCGACGTCCTGCCTCAGGGCCATGATGATGCCGCCGACCATGCTGATGGGGGCCGACACCATGATCGCCAGGGCCATGAAGACGACCATCTGCACCTGGGTGACGTCGTTGGTGTTGCGCGAGATCAGCGTCGGCGCACCGAACCGCGCGACCTCCTGCGCGGAGAAGTCGCCGACCTGACGGAAGATGCCCGCCCGCATGTCGCGGCCCATCCCCATCGACGACCGCGCCGCGAAGTAGACCGCCGCGATCGTGGCCAGGACCTGGACGACGCTGACGGCGAGCATGCCGGCGCCGAGCGTGATGATGTAGCCCGTGTCGCCCCTGGCCACCCCGTTGTCGATGATGTCGGCGTTGAGGCTGGGCAGGTAGAGCGCCGCGATGCTTCCCACGAGCTGGAGCACGAGGATGAGGGCGAGCGGCCCCCGGTAGGGCGCGAGATAGGTGCGGACGAGGCGGACGAGCATCAGCGGCCCTTCGTGAGGTCGGTTCGTAGGCCGGGCGGTCGGATGCATGGGGCGGCCCCCGGAGCGAGGGCCCCGTCGAGCAGCAGGTCGACGATGGTCTGGGGGCTGAGCGTCGCGCCGTCGGCGATCCCCGGGTGGCTGGCCGAGAAGGTCAGCAGCCGGATGTAGCGCACGAGGTCGGCGGGGGTGCACGTCAGCTGGTCGGCGTCGGGGTCGATGAAGGCCTGGAGCCGGGAGCCGGGCGGCCCCCAGTCGGACTCGGTGGACAGGTCCTGTTCCTCGACCGGCACGTGTCCCGTGTCCGGTCGGCAGCCGCGGTGCTCCTCGAAGTGGGCCGGTGGGGCGGTCATCCCGAGGGCGGCCATGACACCGAAGACCTCGGTGAACCGGCCCTGCAGCACGGTCACGAGCACGACCAGCCGCTCCCGGAGGGGGAGGGTCATGTCGATGGCCCGCATCTGCACCGCGATGGGCGCCGGGCAGAACGCTTCGTCGACGGCGGCCTCGACGAGCCGCTCCTTGGTGTCGAACGCCCTGAAGATGGTCCCCTCGGCGACACCCGCCGCGTCGGCGATCTCGCGGGTCGTGGGCATCGTGCCGCGCTCCCGGATGATGCCGAGCGCCGCCCGCACGATGGAGACGCGTCGCTCACTCGGAGGCAGGGCGCTGGCACGGGGGCTCACCCGTCCGATGCTAAATGAGTGAGCACTCACTCACAAGCGGTTATCCCATCACCAGCACGTCAGAGTGCGGGTCGGCGGCGGCGGTCGTCGGTGAACGCCTCGGCGGCCGCCCGGCGGGCGGGAGTGACGGAGTCCCAGAACGCATACGTGCCGGCGTCTCGCAGCTCGGACGCGGCGGCGACCAGGCCGCCCATCGCCGCCCAGAACATCCCCGACCCGGTCGAGATGCGGGCCACGCCGAGCTCGGCCAGCCGGTCGACCGGCGGGGTGTCCGGCAGGGCCAGCACGTTGACGGGCAGCGACACTGCGCCGAGGATGCGCCGGATCCCGTTCTCGCTGCTGACTGCCGGCGCGTAGAGGACATCGGCTCCGGCGCGCTCGTACGCCTGCAGCCGGCGGATGGTCTCGTCGAGGTCCTCTGGGTCGCGGGCACCGTGGAAGTGCGCGTCCGCCCGCGCGGTGAGCACGAGCCGGTGCGGTCCGGTATGCGCCGCCCCGGCCGCCGCGGCCACCCGCTCGACGGCCAGGTCGAACGCATACGTCTTCTCTCGCAACGGATCCCAGTCCTCGACCGAGCAGCCGGCCAGCCCGGTCTCGCCCGCGAGCCGCACCGTCTCGGCCACACCCGCCGGGTCGTCGGCGAACGCGTTCTCGAGGTCGGCGGACACCGGCCGGCCGACCGCGTCGACGACCTCGCGTGCGTGGGCGAGGGCCTCGTCGCGGCTCACCGACCCGTCGGTGCGGCCACGGGCGCCCGCGAACCCGCCGCTCGTCGTGGCCAGCGCCCGGAAGCCCAGAGCCTGCAGCAGCCGCGCGGAGCCGGCGTCCCACGGGTTCGGCTGGAGCAGCGGGGTTCCCGGCACGTGCAGCGCGAGGAAGGCGGCGGCGCGGTCGGGGAGGTCGTTCATCGGCGCGACGCTACCGGCCACGGCCGATGAAGGTGCTCGACGGGTAGGCGGGACCCCCGGGCCGTCCGGGGCCGCCCGGACCCCAGGGACCAGGCCCCATCGGCTCCGCGGCATCCCCGCGGGCGGTGCCGAGCAGGCTCCGGGTGAGCGACTCGGCGTCGGACTGCAGACCCTCCAGGGCGTCGGCAAGGTCGGCGTCGGTGGGCGCGTCCCCCGCACCCCGGCGGGCCGCGACGAGCACCGCCCGTCGCACCAGCTCTTTGGCGAACGACGCGGTGGTCCCCTCGGACCCAGCGGCGGCGGCATCCAGGCCGACGTCCGAGAACAGCCCACCGGCATACAGGCGGAGCAGGCCCCGTCGCCCTGCCTCGTCGGGAAGCGGGATCTCCGCCGCCAGGTCGACCCGGCCGGGCCGTTGCGTGAGGGCCCGCTCGAGGTCCTCGACCCGGTTCGTGGTCATGAGGAAGACGACGTCGGCGTCGTTGTCGAGGCCGTCGAGGGCGTCGAGCACCTCGAACAGCAGCGGCTTGGCCTGCGGTCCGAAGGACCGGTCGGAGGCGATGAGGTCGCAGTCCTCCAGCACGACGATCGCCGGCTGGTGGGCGCGGGCCACCTTGGCCGCGTCGTGGATGAACTCCAGGGAGCCGCCGCTGAGCAGGACGGCGGTCGTCCCCCGGCTGGCGCTCAACAGGTAGCGCATGGTGTGCGTCTTGCCGGTGCCGGGGGGCCCGTAGAGGAGCACGCCCCGCTTGAGGTGCTGGCCGTGGGCGCGCAACGCGTCCCGGTGCTGGGCGATGCCGAGGACGTGAAGGGAGATCCGGGCCAGCAGGCCCTCCGGCAGCACCACATCGTCGGCGGCCAGCTCCGGGCGCCCGAGGAAGGTCACCCCGGCGAGCCCGTTGCCGTAGGGGTCGCGCGAGAAGGTGACGACCTGGCCGCGGAAGACGCTGTGCTCGTCCATGAGCGCCCGCACCTCGTTCACCAGCGCCTCGGCGTCGGCTCGGTCGACGGCGAGCACGTCGAGTGAGCCCGTCGGGCGCATCCCCTGCGGTTTGGCCGACTGCTGGCGCACCACGACCGGATGGCCGCGGTAGCGGAACAGCCACAGGCCCAGGGAGACGACGTTGCGATGGTCGTCCGGGCCCGGTCCGGTGGCCTTCTGGTCGTAGTCGACCTGCGCGACCGCCCCACCGCGGCCCATCCGGGCGTGTTGGAGGTGGTCACCCAGCGTGAGGTGGTGGCGCATGTCCCCGCCGCCCAGCCCGAGCAGGCGGTGTTCGGGGTCGCGGCCGGCGATCTGCGTCATCGCGATGTCAGCGTCGACCAGCCGGTGCTGGGGCACCTCCTCGCTCGTCACCGCGAGTCCGTCGGGAGGAACGCCGAGATGGTCTTCGAGAAGATCCAGCAGGCGAGGACCGCCGCCATCGTCGGGCATGCCCTGCAGGAGCCGGTCGATCAGCCGGCGGAAGTCGCGCAGCGTGGTGTCGACGTCGTCGTCGGTCGTCATCCGCAACAGGCTACGGGGCAGCGGCGGTCCAGGACTCCTCCGGCACGTAGGCGGCGATGTTGGTCATCCGTCGCTGGATCGCCGCGATCTCGCGAACCGCCTCGGCGACCAGGCTGCGGTCGATCGGGGACAACCGGTCCAGGGTCAGCAGGTCCGACGGCCGGTCCCCCGAGCCGTGCTGCATCAGCTGGTAGCGCAGGCGCAGCCGCTGGAGCAGGTCGAAGACCTCGACAAGCGCGTCGGCCTTGTCGGCCGGGAGCATGGCCGACCCCGCCGCCGCGCGGAGCCGTTCGGTCGTCGGCAGCGCCGACGACCCCACCGCGAGCGCCGACCACCGACCGATGTTGACCACCGGCAGGACGGCGTGGGTCTTGATCTCGAAGGTCTCCGGACGACGGATGAGCAGGTCCTTCAGGGACCGCATCCGGGCTCGGGACGCCAGCGACTCCTGCAGCAGCAGCCGCATCGTTCCGGGGTGTCCGCGCAGGTCGCCGAACACGCTGGTCACGGCGGGCAGTCCCGGGTCGCGGTGGATCGGGCGCCCGTCGACGAGCAGCGACGTCATCATCGCGCCGTTGGCCTCGTCGGGCCGGGCCAGCCACTCCTGCCCCGCGGCCCGCCACTCGGCGTTGGTGCGGGAGAAGACCGGGTGGGCGGCGGTCACCCCGTGTTCGTCGCGGCGCGCTCCGGCCCGCGCCAGCACGGCGTCCACCTCGGCGAAGACCGCCCGGTAGGCGTCCTGGTCCGGCGCCGGAAGCCCGTCGTCGAAGGCCACAGCGGAGTCCACGTCGGAGCTGAGCAGCGCCTCCCGGCGGCCGTTGGAGCCGAGCGAGAGCCAGGTGAAGGCGTCGACCGACAGCTCGGGGTGGTCCGCGAGGGCCAGCGCGAGCGCCCGCCGGACGAGGGTGTCGACGATCGAGGAGTGCACCGCGATGACTCGCATCGAGGCCAGACCCCTCGAGAGCAGGTCCTCGAGCACGCTCGGCATCCGCCGCGCCCGGTCGACGAGCTCGTCGACGCTCGATGCGCGGCGCAGCTGCTCGTGCAGTGAGACCCCGGCCGTGCTCGGAGAGACCGCGAAGTCGCGGGTGCCGACGACCCCCCGAAGACGCCCGGCCCGGTCGACGACCAGGAGGAAGTCGACGCCCCGGTCGAGCAGGAGGATCAGGCCTTCCGCTGCCGACTGGCCGAGCGTCGCGGCGGGAGGGTCGGGATCCATGACCTCGCTGACCGGCGCCGACCCGGGCACCCCTTCGGCGATGACCCGCTGCCGGAGGCCGGCGTCGGTGACCAGCCCGAGCCGGCCCTCCCCGGCGTCGACGACGGCGAACGCGACGCCCCCGAGCTGTCATCTCGCGGGCCAGCTCCGCCACCGGCGTGTCGGGCGCGACGACGATGGGCTGTGTCCGGATCAGGTCGTCGACGGTGCTGTAGGTGGGCGCCGCATCCCGCGTCGGCGGCAGGGCGGTGAACTGCTCGGCGAGAAACCTGGCGCCGCGTCGGGAGACGAACGCCGGTTCGGCCACGGCCCCCGGGATCCGCGCGATCGTCGTGGGCGTGGCGGCCACCGCCCGGGGGCCGACGGACCGCTCGGTGAGCATGGCCGAGAAGCCGAACACCCCACCCGGGCCGAGCTTTTCGTCCGCCGGACGACCCGCGCCCCCGGCCTCGTTCCAGAGGTCCACCCCGCCGGTGACGACGACGAACACCTCGACCGTGGGATCGGCGAAGGCGTCGAGGACGAGCTGACCCGGCTTGTAGGCCTGGACCGTCGCCGCTGCGGCCACTGTCGCCCGGAGGGTCGGGTCCAAGGCGTCGAACGGCGGGTATGCCGCGAGGAACGCCGCCAGCTCCGCTCCGGTCACGACGTCATCGTGCCACCGTGCGGGGGAAGGCGACGGTGGCTGGTCAGGAGCCCGGGGTGGGCGGGCTCGGGACGCGGTAGCCGGACGCTCCCACCGTGGAGTCGAGCGCCGTCTTCCACGACCCGTCGGCGATGTAGGCCTTCAGGGCGTCGTTGACCTTGCCGACCATGGCGGCGTCACCCTTCTTGATGCCGACGCCGTAGCGCTCGTCGGAGAAGCCCTTGCCCACGACCTTGAGCACGCCCGTGTACTGCGGCAGAGCGGCATACCCAGCGAGGATGACGTCGTCGGTCGTCACCGCGTCGACGTTGCCGGCGACCAGGGCCTCCACGCACTGGGAGAAGGTCGGGTACGGCGTCAGGGTGATCTTGCCGGCGTACTTCTCGGTGACGAGCTTGGCCGACGTCGTGTTGGGCACCGAGCAGAGGTTGCGGCCGTCGAGCGTGTCGGGCCCGGTCACCGTGTCGTTGCGCCGGACCAGCAGGTCCTGGTGGGCGACGAAGTAGGGGCCCGCGAAGTCGACCTGGGTGGCGCGCTCCGGGGTCATCGAGTAGGTGGAGAGGACGAGGTTGACCTTGCCGTCGGCCAACAGCTTCTCGCGGTCGGCCGGATCGGCCTCCACCCACGTGATGTTGGACTCCGGGACACCCATGGTCTTGGCGATGTAGACCGCCGTGAGGACGTCGAAGCCCGAGTAGGTGTTACCGGACTTCAGGCCGAGCCCGGGCTGGTCGAACGAGATGCCGATGGTCAGGTTCGGGGCTCCGGCGCTCGTGGGGCCGCCGGCCGTCACCGCCGCCGTCGAGGAACCGCTGGAGCAGGCGGCGAGCGCGAGCAGCGCCGCGGCGCCCGCCGCTACGGGGAGGGCGGCCGTGAGAAGACGAGGGCGCCGTCGTGTGGTTCGCATGTCCGCTCTCCTTCAGGACCGGGGCTCGCCGGAGCCACCGTGGGACGGGGGGCTCGGGCTGGCGCCGGACTCCGCGGGATCGAGGTCGTCGGCGCCCACTCGAGGCCCGTAGGTGGGGCCGTCGTTGGACCACACCGCCTTGAGCCGGTCGCCCGTGTTCGCGACGACCTTCGGCTTGATGAACATCCAGCCGATCTGGAGAAGGATGGCGATGAGCGGGATCCCCAGGACGACGACGAGGAAGTCGGTCTTCTTCCAGAAGTACGGCGACGACTGCCAGCCGCCGATGGCGAGCCCGATCATCACGAGCACCAGGAAGACCAGACCGACGATGCTGGTCCACGGGTGCCCCGGCATCTGGAACGGGCTGGCCGGGATGACCCCGCGGCGCACCAGGGACCGCAGCTTGAGCTGGCAGAGGAAGATCGTGCCCCACGTGAACAGCACGCCGAGCGCGGCCGCCTCCAGGGCGACCTCGAAGGCATCCGGGGTCAGGGCGTTGAGGACCGCGCCGAAGACGTAGACGACGGACGTCATGACGATGCCGGCCCAGGGCACGCCCTGGCTGCTCATCTTCAGGGTGAACGACGGCGCCTGCTTGCTGACGCCGAGGCTGCGCAGCACGCGCCCGGTCGAGTACAGCCCGGAGTTGAGGCTCGACATCGCCGCGATGATGAGCACGCCCTGGATGATCGCGCCCATCCAGTTCGCGCCCATCCGCTCGAAGATCGTCACGAACGGGCTGATGCCCGACTTGAAGTCGCTGGTCGGCAGGATCGAGACGAGCAGCAGGATCGAGCCGCAGTAGAAGACGGCGATGCGGAAGATGACGGCGTTGACCGCCTTGGGCACCTCGGTCTTCGCGTCCTCCATCTCTCCGGCGGCGACGCCGACCATCTCGATGGCGGCGTAGGCGAAGACCACGCCCGACATGACGAGGATCGGCCCGTACCAGTGGAAGTCACCGCTCGTCGGCCGGAATCCGCCCGGGTTGCTCCAGAGGTTGTTGAAGCCGGCCTGGTGGCCACCGACGTCGAAGCGGCCGATGACGAGGACGAGGCCCACGATGAGGAAAATGACGATGGCGCCGACCTTGGCGATGGCCGCCCAGAACTCGAATTCGCCGAACGCTCGGGCCGACAGCAGGTTGATGACGAGGACCACGGCGAGCGCGATGAGGACGGTGGCCCATGTCGGCATGAGCGGAAACCAGTACTGCACGTAGAGACCCACCGCGGACAGCTCGGCGATGCCGGTCAGCGCCCAGTTAAGCCAGTACATCCAGCCGGTGACGTAGGCGGCCTTCTCGCCGTAGAACTCCCGCATGTAGGACACGAAGGCGCCCGACGTGGCCCGGTGCAGCACGAGCTCGCCGAGGGCGCGCATGAGCAGGTAGGCGATGACGCCGACGAACGCATAGCTGAGCAGCAGGGCCGGACCGGTGCTGTGCAGACGCGAGGCCTAGCCGAGGAACAGCCCGGTGCCGATGGCGCCACCGATGGCGATCATCTGCACATGCCGGCGGGTCAGTGTCTGCTTGTAGCCCACCTGCTCAGCGTCGAGCGAGTTCTGCGCCTGGCCGGGTTCGCTGGTGGGCCTGGGTTCGGTCTGCGTCATTGAATGAGCCCCCTCGATCGTCGTCGTGCCCTGTCCTGCCTGGAGACACTATGGACCTGAAAGGAACCCCAGAGGTTTCACCGAGGTAACCGAGTGTGTCGGTGGCGGTACTGATCCCGTATGCCGGTGAGACGCCGGGGTGCCACGGGGCTTTGAGCGCGGCGGGTCAGACCGCCTGAAGCAGGCCGTCCTCGACGAGGGCGCGCAGCGTGGGCAGCACGCGGTCGGTCACCTCGTCGGTGCGCTCGTCGAGCAGCTCGGCGATCGCCGCCAGTGCGGCGCCGGCGGTCAGGGTGCCGTCGCAGACGGAGACGAGCGCCGCGGCGGCGGTGTCGAGGCGCACGACCCGCCCCAGCCCGCCGCCCTGACGCAGCTGGATGACCTGCGGGTCGCGCTCTCCCGGGCGGGTATGCCGCTCCTCCACGACGTCGGACGCGCACCGCCAGGCGGTCGCGAGCAGCTCGGTGTCGTCGTGCTCGGCAAGCCAGGTGCGTGCGGCCAGACCGGCGTCGACCACGGGACCCATGGCCGGCGCCACCGGCCCGGTCACCTCCACGAGGTCCACCCACGGAGGGCGGTCGGTGGTCGGTCGCTGCAGCACGACGACGCCGAAGCCGATCCGCTCGACCCCGCGGGCGGCGAAGTCGGCCAGCCACGCGGCGTACAGCGTCTCGTAGCCGTCGACCCCGTCGCGGGACCCGCCGTCCCGCGACCACAGCTCGGCGTACTCCGCGGGGTCCTGCTCGTCGCGCTGGACCACCCAGGCGTCGAGGCCGGTGCCGTCGAGCCATGCTCCCCACCGGTCCCGCCAGGTCTCGCCGAGGGGAACCTCCCAGTTGCCGATGAACGTCGCGACCCCGCCGGGCGCCAGGACCGCACCGACCTCCCGCACGAGCCGCGCGACCACCGCGTCTCCGATGAGGCCGGCGTCGCGGTACTCGAACGCCGGCACCCCGGGCGCCCGTGGGGTGATGACGAACGGGGGGTTGCTGACGACGAGGCCGAACCGTTCGCCGGCCACTGGCGCGAGGAGGTCTCCCTCCCGCAGGTCGATGTCGGCGCCGGCGAGGAGGGCGTTGAACCGGGTGAACGCGAGCGCCCGCGCCGACAGGTCGGTGGCCACCACCGCGCCGGCGTGCCCGACGAGGTGCAGCGCCTGCACCCCGCAGCCCGTGCCGAGGTCGAGGGCGCGGTCGACCCGGCGGCGGGGGGTCCACTGGGTCACCGTCGTGGAGGCCGGACCGACACCGAGGACGTGGTCCGGCGGCAGCGGACCGCCGAGGGCGATCTCGGACAGGTCCGAGGCCAGCCACCAGTCGTGCGTCTCGTCGGCGTAGGGGCGCAGGTCACAGCTGGCCGTCGCCTCGCCGCCGCGCACCATGACGAGGCGCAGGGCTTCGGCGCCCGCGGCCCCGAGGGCCGGCAGGGCGCGGTCGAGCCCATCGGCCGCCACGGGCATACCGAGGGCGAAGCAGCGCACCAGGAGGGCGACCGCGTCGGGCCGGTCGCGGGTTGCCAGGTCGGCGGGCAACGGCTGTTCGCGGTGCAGCGCCGCGTCCGCCACCGCACCGAGGGCGGACCGCACCCCGTCGACCGTGTATGCGGCCTGCTTCAGGTCGGACCGCAGCGCGCCGACCAGCGAGGGGTCGGCGCGCGGCGGGGGTGGTGAGGTCGGGTGAGAGCTCACCGGGTCAGACGCGGTACTGCTCCTCGTCGGCGCTGTGGGCACCGCTCGTGGCCAGCTCGACCCGGTCGGCCCGCTCGTCGCGGGCGTAGGCACCCGCGTCGATGGCGTCACCGTCGCCGTCGTCCAGCTCGTCTTCATCGAGCGGCTCGGTCTCGTCGTCGCCGCCGAACGCGAGGTCACGAGACTTCGAGACCGCGACCGCGGCGACGATGATGATGAGCGCGACGAGGGCGATGCCGTAGCGGACCACGGGGTTGGCGCCGTTGCCGATGGTGAGCACGACGATGGCCGGGGCGATGAGTACTGAGACGAGGTTCATCACCTTGATCAGCGGGTTGATCGAGGGGCCGGCGGTGTCCTTGAACGGGTCGCCCACCGTGTCGCCGATGACCGTCGCTTCGTGCGCCGCGGAGCCCTTGCCGCCGTAGTGGCCGTCCTCGACGATCTTCTTGGCGTTGTCCCACGAGCCGCCGGCGTTCGCGAGGAACACCGCCATGAGGCAGCCGGAGCCGATGGCGCCCGCCAGGAAGCCGGCGAGCGCGCCGATGCCGAGACCGAAGCCGACGACGACCGGGGTCAGCGCCGCGAGGAGGCCGGGGGTGGCCAGCTCGCGCAGCGAGTCCTTCGTGCAGATGTCGACGACCTTGGCATAGTCCGGCTTCTCGTCGTACGTCATGATCCCGGGGTGCTCGCGGAACTGGCGCCGCACCTCGAAGACGATGGCGCCGGCCGCGCGGGTCACCGCGTTGATGGCCAGGCCGGAGAACAGGAAGACCACGGCCGCACCGAAGAGCAGACCCACCAGGGTGCTCGGCGTGACGATCTGGGTGTTGAACATGTTCTGGATGAACGCGCTTGGCGTCTCGGTGATCTCGTTGTTGGCGACGAGCGTCTGCACGGCCGTGCTCCACGAGTCGGTGAACGAGCCGAACAGCGCAGTCGCCGCGAGCACCGCGGTGGCGATGGCGATGCCCTTGGTGATGGCCTTGGTCGTGTTGCCGACGGCGTCGAGGTCGGTGAGGATCTGCGCGCCCTCGCCGTCGACATCACCCGACATCTCGGCGATGCCCTGCGCGTTGTCGGAGACCGGGCCGAAGGTGTCCATGGCGACGATGACGCCGACCGTGGTCAGCAGGCCGGTGCCGGCGACAGCAACGAAGAACAGGGCGAGGGCCACCGACCCACCACCGAGGAGAAACGCGCCGTAGACGGCCGCACCGATGATGACGGCCGTGTAGACGGCCGACTCGAGGCCGACGCCGATGCCGGCGAGGACGACGGTGGCGGCGCCGGTGCGCGAGGTGCGGGCGACGTCCATGGTCGGGCGCTTGTCGGTGCCGGTGAAGTGGCCCGTGAGCCAGAGGATGACGGCGGCCAGGACGATGCCGAGGATGACGGCGACGCTGGCGCGGATGCGCAGCCCGTCGACCGCGGCCTCGGTGATCTGGCCGGTGGCCGCGTCGGTCTTGGCGGCGACGGAGGCGGGGAGGTAGCTGAAGACGGCGACGACCGACAGGACAGCGGAGATCGCGGCCGTGATGTAGAAGCCCCGGTTGATCGCGCTCAGCGCGTTCTGTCCGGGCTTCACCCGGGTGATGAAGACGCCGATGATCGCGGTGACCGCGCCGATGGCCGGGATGAGGAGGGGGAAGACGAGGCCCTGCGTGCCGAGGGCGACCGATCCGAGGATGAGCGCGGCGACGAGCATGACGGCATACGACTCGAAGAGGTCGGCGGCCATGCCGGCGCAGTCGCCGACGTTGTCACCGACGTTGTCGGCGATGGTGGCGGCGTTGCGCGGGTCGTCCTCCGGGATGCCGGCCTCGACCTTGCCGACCAGGTCGGCGCCGACGTCGGCGGCCTTGGTGAAGATGCCGCCGCCGACCCGCATGAACATCGCGAGCAGCGCGGCGCCGAATCCGAAGCCCTCGAGGACCTTGGGGGCGTCGCCCCTGTAGATGATGACCACGAGGGACGCGCCCAGCAGGCCGAGGCCCACCGTGGCCATCCCGACCGTGCCGCCGGTGCGGAAGGCGATCCGCATCCCCTTGTCGCGGTCGCCGTCGCGCGCGGCGGAGGCGACGCGCACATTGGCCTTGACCGCCAGCGACATGCCGAAGTAGCCGATCGCCGCGGAGAAGAGTGCTCCGACGACGAAGAAGATGGAGCGCCCCACCTTGATAGAGAAGGTGTCGGCCGGCAGCAGGAACAGCAGCGCGAAGACGAGCAGGACGAACCACACCAGCGTCGAGAACTGCCGCCGGAGGAAGGCCTGGGCGCCTTCCTCGACGGCGGCGCCGATCGTCTGCATGTTCTCCGTGCCGGGGTCGGCCGAGAGGACCTGACGGCGGAAGAAGAAGCCGAAGACCAGGGCGATCAGGGCGATGGCGAGGACGACGTAGACCAAGGTCAGGTCTGTGCCTGCCAGGTCCAGCGGGGTTGTCGCTGTCGGGGCAAGGTTGGGCATGCTGCACTTCCTCCTTGAGGCGCTCACTCACCCTCGAGTCGACAGGGCCCGTGGCTTTACCCCAGAGGTGAGCACAGCAGGAACACGCGGGTGGTTCGCGCGAACCCTACCTGGAGGCAGTGACCGACCATAATCACCGGTGGCGGTAGCGCCGGGTGGGCGGGGGTCCGGCGCGCACCCGGCTCAGGCTGAGAGCGCCTCGTCGACGGTGGCGTGGATGGCGAAGACCTTGTCGAGCCCGGTGATGACGAAGACCTTCAACACCCGGTCCTGGTTGCAGACCAGGCGCATGGAGCCGTCGTTGAGCCGGATCTGCTTCAGGCGACCCACGAGCACGCCGAGGCCGGTGGAGTCCATGAAGGTGACGGACGACAGGTCGACGACCAGGTCGTGTGTGCCCGCGTCGATCTGGCGGTCGAGCTGCTCGCGCAGCTGGGGGGCGGTGTAGACGTCGATCTCGCCGGCGACAGCGACCACCGTGCGGCCGTCGACGACCGACGTCGTGATGTCGAGATCCACGCACCCACCCGTCCATGCCGTCCGTACCGTGCTCGCCTTCAGAGCTGCGGCTGGATCTGTGACCGGCCCGCACCGTGACGGCCCGAACCCTACCCCGGGCCGCTGCAGGCACGTACCGTATCGACGATGACTGCCGCCGTTCCACCCCTCGGCCCCGTGGGCCGGCTGGAGCCACGGCCCGCTCGTCCCACCCCGGACGCGCTGCTGGCCGGGCTCTCCCGGGGCGACCGGGGGAAGCGGCTCACGCACGTGCACCGGGTGCCACCGCGGGACGCCGAGCCCGCCGACTGGCCGGAGTGGGTGACGCCCAGCCTCTACGCCGCCCTGACGCAGGCGGGGCTCGAGCACCCCTGGAGCCACCAACGGGAGGCGGCCGACGCGGCCCACGCGGGTGAGCACGTCGTGCTGTCGACCGGCACCGCCTCGGGGAAGTCCCTCGGCTTCCTGCTGCCCGCCCTGTCCGACGTCGTCGACGGGTCCGTCGCCCCGAACGGCCGCGGCGCCACCGTCCTCTACCTGTCGCCCACCAAGGCCCTTGCCCAGGACCAGCTGGACCGGCTGACCCGGCTCGCGCTGCCGGGCCTGCGGGCGTCCACCTACGACGGTGACACCGCACCCGAGGAGCGGCGGTGGGTGCGGGACCACGCGAACTACGTGCTCACCAACCCCGACCTCGTGCACCACTCGCTCCTGCCCGGCCACGAGCACTGGGCGTCGTTCCTGCGGGCGCTGCGCTACATCGTCATCGACGAGTGCCACGTCTACCGCGGGGTCTTCGGATCGCACCTGGCCATGGTCCTGCGGCGGCTGAGGCGGGTGTGCGCCCGCTACCGGTCGGCGCCGACCTTCGTCCTCGCCTCGGCGACCGTGGCCGACCCGGCCGACCACGCGGGGCGGCTCATCGGTATGCCGGTCCGTGCCGTCACCCAGGACGGCTCGCCCCGGGCGGGCCTGACCTTCGGGCTGTGGCAGCCGGGTGACGTGCCAGGGCCCGCCATGAGCACTGGGACGGCACCGATCCCTGGGACGGCGCGGAGCCCCGGGACGACACCGATCCCTGGGACGGCCGCGGCACCGACCCGGCGGCGCAGCGCGCTCGCGGAGTCGGCCGATCTGCTCACCGACCTCGTCGCCCAGGGCGTGCAGACCGTCGCCTTCGCCCGGTCGCGGGCCGGGGTCGAGGTCATCTCCAGCGTCGCCCGCGACCACCTGCGCGAGCTCGACGAGACGCTCGGTGACGTCGTCGCGGCTTACCGGGGGGGTTATCTCCCCGAGGAGCGACGAGCCCTGGAGCAGGCGCTCCGGGCCGGAGGCCTGCTCGGCCTGGCGGCGACGACCGCCCTCGAGCTCGGCATCGACGTCTCGGGCCTCGATGCCGTGCTGCTCGCGGGCTGGCCGGGCACCCGAGCGTCCATGTGGCAGCAGGCCGGCCGGGCGGGGCGGGCGGGGTTCGAGTCGCTGGCCGTGCTCGTCGCCGCCGACGACCCGCTCGACACCTATCTCGTGAACCACCCGGAGGCCGTGTTCGGGCGGCCGGAGGAGGCCGCCGTCCTCGACCCGGCCAACCCCTACGTCCTCGGCCCCCACCTGGCCGCCGCGGCGGCCGAGCTGCCGGTGACCGAGGCCGACGAGGCGTACTTCGGCGCTGGCCTGCTGCCCCTCCTCGACCAGCTGACGGCCTCGGGGGTGCTGCGCCGCCGTCCTCGCGGCTGGTTCTGGGCCGGCGCCGACCGGGCCGCCGACCATGTGTCGCTGCGGGGGTCCGGTGTCACCCTGCGGATCGCGGACCACCGCACCGGGCGCGTGCTCGGGACCATCGACGCCGCCCGGTCGCACGCGGCCGTTCACCCGGGTGCGGTCTACGTCCACCAGGGGCAGACCTTCGTGGTCGTCGAGCTCGACCTCGAGGACGGCTGCGCGCTCGTCCTGCCCGGCGACCCCGGGTGGTCCACACAGGCCCGATCCACGAGCGCCTTCGACATCGTCGCCGTGGACCGCACCCGGTCCTGGGGACCGGTCGCGTCCTCGTTCGGCGCGGTCGAGGTGCGCACCCAGGTCACCTCGTTCCTGCGCCGCCTGCCGACGGGCGAGGTCATCGGCGAGCACCCGCTCGACCTGCCCGTGCGGTCGCTGCCGACCAAGGCGGTGTGGTGGACCCTGCCGCCCGAGCTGCTCGACGCCGTCGGAGTGCCCGCGGCGTCGATCCCCGGAGCGGCCCACGCCGCCGAGCACGCCGCGATCGGGATGCTCCCGCTCGTGGCGACGTCGGACCGGTGGGACATCGGCGGGGCCTCGACCGCCCTGCACCCTGACACCGGACTCCCGACGATCCTCGTCTACGACGGCTACCCAGGCGGTGCCGGTTTCGCCGAGCGGGGCTTCGACGAGCTGGCCACGTGGCTGCGCGGCACCCGGGCCGCCATCGCGTCGTGCGGATGCGTCACCGGCTGTCCGTCGTGCGTGCAGTCGCCCAAGTGCGGCAACGGCAACGAGCCCCTCGACAAAGCGCGCGCCATCACCCTGCTCGACCTCACGCTCGCGGTAGCACCGGAGCACTGAGCCGGCCGTCTCCCCGTCGGGGCCGTCTTCCCCATCGGGGCCGTAGGGGCCGACAGGGCCGACAGGGCCGACAGGGCCGACTCCCCTGCCGGGGCCGTCGGGCTCAGCGGCTCGTGGGGACGCCGGGCCCGGCCCTCGACCTCACCGTGGCCGGTCCGAGACGAGCCAGGCTCGCCTGCACCTGCACGACGACCTCCACGCTGAGGTCCGCCCCGGCCCGGCAGGCCGTGACCTGCCCGCCGTTGCGCCCGGTGACGTACAACGCCAGGGTGCAGGCCGCACCGGGCGGCTCCCCCCGCACGAGGACACCCGCGGCCGCGAGCGCTCCCAGGTCGGCGGCCGCCTGAGCCCGGTGGGACGCGAGCACGGCGCTGACCACTGTGAGCGCTCCCATGACGAGCCCGAGGATGAGCCCGACGGCGCCGACGACGAGCACGGTGCCGGAGCCCGTGTCTCGTGTGGGTCGGCGGTCACCCGGTTGCCGGTCCACCCCGGTCCTCCCGTTGAGCGACCGCCGCGCCCCGCACGGTGATCCGCCCCCACCCCGGCAGCTCGCGACCGGCCGTCACCTCGACGTCGACCTCCGCGCCGGCCGCCCGCACGGTGACCGCCGACCCCCCCGGACCGGCTCGCACCGCCAGGCCGACCGCGACCTCCTGGGAGTCGCCTCGGGCCAGGGCGCGAGCCGCCAGCCGGGCCGCATCGACGCACCGCACCTCGTCGACGCCCAGCCGCACGGCGGTCAAGCCCACGACGAGCACCAGGAGCAGAGCCGGGACGGCCGCGGCCAGCTCGGCCGAGACCATGCCGCGCTCACGCTCTCGGGCACCACGGTGCGAACGCACGACCGCTCGCGCACCGCTCATCGCCTACCTCGCCGACCCCAGTGCGGTGGTGACGATCGAGGTCAGCGCGGCCGAGACGGCGCCCGACTTGACGACGGCGAGCAACACGGCGGCGAAGGCCACGGCGGCCAACGTTCTCTGCAGATGCCTACTCCGCCGTCCCCGAGCCGAGGCCGACGGAGGTGCGTGATCGTCGGGGTTGGGCTGGGGCCTTACGGGCGGCATGGAACGGACGACGCCCTCGGCTCAGAAGCCCACATCGCCTTTCCGTATCACCATCGTCCGCAGACCTTGCAATCGATCTCTGGTGCTGCGGAATGTCGCCCTCGTGTTGGCGCAGCGGCCCACCCCGGCGGCTCCAAGCGCGCCCCGCTTGAGCTGATGCCGATCCGGATCGCGACGTACGCCCGAGTCTCAACCGCAGACCAAGCCGACACGGGTACCTCACTCGCCGACCAAGAACGTCGGCTGAAGGCAGCAGTTGTCGCCCGAGACGCCACCTTGGTGCACCACTTTGTTGACGCAGGTGTTTCGGGGGCAGCGGACTCGCGACCAGGGCTCGACAGCCTAAGAAGGGCGGCCCACGAGGGGTCTGTTGACATGGTGATGGCGACAAAGATCGACCGTGTGTCGAGATCAGCCGTAGGACTACTGGCCCTCATCGAGGACCTGCGCAAACACGGCTGCCATCTCGTCCTCATCGATGAAGGGCTCGACACGTCCACGTCGGCGGGGGACCTGACTTCCGGACTTCTCGGGGTTATCGGCGGCTGGGAACGAAAACGGATTGCCGAGAGGACCAAGGCGGGACGGAGGGCCGCCGCGGAGCTCGAGGGCCGCTTCGTCGGCTCGACCCCGCCTTTCGGTTACCGATCCGTGCCTCCACCGGGGGGAAAGGGCAAACGCTTGGTGGTCGACCAAGGGCAGGCGGAGACGATCAAGACCATGTTCCAGCTGGTCGTTGTCGAGAACCGCCCGATCACGGAGGCGGCCGAGCTGATGAATCGTGCAGGCCTCACGGCGCCGACGGGTGGTGAATGGACTCAAGTGTCCCTTGGGCGATGGGCACTTCGGGAAGGCCCGGTCCGTACCGCCTCTGGCGTTTGGAGGTTCGACAACATCGACGTCAGCGTGCCTCCGATTCTCAAGCCCGCTGAGGCTGCTTTATGGGCGTACTGGCAGGACAGCCGGCGTAGACGCGAGAACCGCCAGCGGGGGCCGTATCTGCTTTCGGGCATGGTGCACATGCCCTGTGGGCGATACGCCATGGGGCGAACGGCTGGGAAGCAGAGGCCCACTTACTGCTGCCGGCAACACTATCTACCCGCGGGCGACCCTGGGCGCCACCCCGAATGCCTTAACATCTCCTGCGCCTCCCTTGACGGCGCGATTGTCCACCACGTCCGAGACGTCTTGTCTCACCCACAGACACTGCGTGACACTGCTATGGCTGGTTTGGGCCTAGCAGACAAAGATGCCTCAAGCGACGAACTGCTGGGTCAGCTGCGGTCTTTAGATCGACAGGTGGCTGAGGAAGCCAAGCTCTTCCGGAGTCAGGGCTATTCGGGTTCACCCCTCTTGGCGGTACTGGCCCCACTCCAACAAGAGCGCGAACGACTCACCCGCCAAATCGCGCTGACCCAACAAGCCCGCGAAGGTGCCCGTACCTTCGGGACGGGAATCGGTGCCCTCGCGGACCTGATCAGAGAGAGCCTCGACAGCGCTGGCCCTCAAGTGTGGCGGCGTCTGCTGATCGCCTTGGAAGTGACGGTACGAATCGACGGCTACGACAGATGCCAACAGTGCACGGGCTCCGGCTACCTCGCGGTTGCGGCCTCCGGGGGCGGAAGGCGCTGGCCTAAGAATTGCAGAACCTGTCTGCGAGGGAGCGTGCCCCAGCTCACGGTGGAGCTCGATGATGTGGCGGCTCTCGCGCTCACCGAAAAACTTGGCGCGCGTGGCGTGTGAGCTATCAGTGCCGAGGGTGGCCCAAGCGCACGCGCCCACAATGACCGTCTCATGGACAAGTTCCGAGTCCACGATGCTGAGCTCGAGCGCAGAGAAGGCCTTCCGCTACCCGCGCGTTTGGGGGGCGGGCATCCCCTCCCTGTCAGGCTGTAGTGAGACACCCCGGAGCCCCCGGGTCCACCGTGGAGGGTGGTGACAGGAGACAGTTTCGTGAGCAGCAACAGTCTGGTTCTTCCCGGTGCCGGTGACCATCCCGGGGCCGGTTCGGAAGCGGTAGTGGATCCGGCGCCCCGTCCGGTCCGGCGCTCGTTCACCGCGGCCTACCGGGCCAAGGTCGTCGCTGAGTACGAGGCGGCACCGCACGGCAGTAAGGCTGCGGTGTTGCGTCGTGAGGGCCTCTACCAGTCCCAGATCCGGGAGTGGACGAGTGCGCGGGACGCGGTGACCCGGGGCGCGGCGGCGCCTCGACGGCCGCATCGCGTAGCCACGGGCGGCAAGGATGATCCCGCGCGGTTGCGGGCCGAGAACCAGCGGCTGACCCGCGAGCTGGCCACGTCGGCGGCGGTGGTCGAGATCATGGGAAAACTGCAAGGGCTCTTGGAGCACATCTCCGAGCGCACGGGCACGCAGACGTCGTCGAGGAGGCGATGACCGTGGCGTTCACCGAGCTGCGTGCCGCGGCGGTGCCGGTCAGCCGGTCCTGCGCGCTGCTCGGCCGGGCCCGGGCCACCCACTACCGCCAG